>Ga0193964_1000625_pt1 | contig 16985 bp, 8 predicted proteins | sample FB_7_MG_FD_140323 | JGI IMG/M metagenome (GOLD analysis project Ga0193964, IMG submission 140323) | Microbial mat bacterial communities from the Broadkill River, Lewes, Delaware, United States - FB_7_MG | ecosystem: Environmental > Aquatic > Freshwater > River > Microbial mats | place: USA... | reverse complement strand
TATTATTACTTCTCCATTTTCACCTACTTCTTGCCAGCCTTTGTCTCCTAGTTTATACTGTATTTCATTATATAAACCAAAGTTAGTGTTAGATAGACTAATCTTTATATTGTTAAAATCATGCTTTACGGTTATGTTTTTTTCAGAGTTCTTCTTTGTGAATATTGTGTCTTTTATTGCCACATATACTCCGCTTACAAATATTCTATTTTTGTCATTGTTCTTATTGCTTCTACCTTCTCCACATATAGCGTAGCCGTTATCTAAACATATCAGGTATTTATCTTTTGCCACCTTGACTATATTCTCATTATCATCAACTAAATACCTAATAATACTCTTTTGCTTTATTCCTCCTAAACGAGTGAGAGTATCATATTTTAGCGATGCCAATACTATATTATTTCTTCCTACAAACCAGTATTTTTCATCACTGGCATTTATAATACTAGACGATTGCTTATAGTCTCCTAGCTGTTTATTTAGCTTTGTATATGGAACAATATTGTCTTCTATATCATCGTATGTATAAAGCTTTATTCTATTTGAGAATACAACTCTATTATTAATTTTATTAATTTTTATCTGATAGTCCTGACCAAAAGAATTACCACTATTATAGTGTTTTATATCAACTAATCGCTGTAGCCTCTCGTCAAGTACTATCTTATACATTCCTCGTTTTAAATGACTGCACCATATATTACCCAAATGGTCTATCTCCATATAACGAATAGGATCTACTAGCCCGTCTATTACATTTCTTTTTAGCCACTCTCCTTCTTGCTTATTGTATATAACGAGTTTTGTATACGTACTCTGTATCAGAAATTTTTCTTTTCCTCTTTTTATTTCTCTTATACAATATCCTCCTGTTACGTCAGATATCTTTTTGATTTTTTCATCTTTTACTTCATACGTACCTTCGTTATGTCCACATAGAAGAATATTATCAATAATTTTTAGATCCCACACCTGCCCTTGTGATCCCTTTATAAAACTAAATCTATCATTAGATTCATATCTTTTTCTATAAAGTCCGTGATTCGTTCCTACGTATAGATATCCGTCATATATCACAGAGGTATATACAGAACCTAAATTGCCCGTTATATCGTGATAAAAATTAATCTCTGAAGCTAAGTTTATACAATCAATCCCTATGTCCATAGCAACCCATATATTGCCATTTACGTCTTCAAACAAATCAAGTATTGTGTTGTTCTGTAGCGAATTAGATTTTGTAATCCTATTTGTTATTTCCCCTGTCTGTTTTATCGTAATTATCCCATTCAGTATTGTTCCTATAACAAAATTATCTCCGGATTTTATTACACAATTAACTTCATTACCTACTAACTGCTTGTTTAGATTTTTGTTTATTGGAGTAATTGTAGTTTGGTCTACTATATAGATACCATAAGTAGCTGTTGCTATCAATAATTTATCTTCTGCGTATGGTAGAATTGATTTAATAAATTTATTGCTGAAGAAGTCAGAAGTGTTATAAGCTACAAGCTTATCATTTTTAAGTTGATATATTCCTTTATGAAGTAATTGTGTAAATAATTCTTCTCTTACTTTGAATAGAAATGATGATGTATTTCTTAAATCTATGGTTGTTACTTTATCATTACTTATATCGTACTTAAATATCGTAGTGAAACTTTGAAAATATACATTGTTTCCTTGAGGTACTATCTTCCATATTTCCTCATTATGGAAATTATAGTTTTTTATCTTTTTAGATAATGATAGGTATTTTAAATTTCCGTAATCATCTCTTTCCCAATAGCCAAAACTCTCATACGACCCACAGTATATTCTATCTTTATAACAACTTACTGAACGAAGATTCATTTCGTTTGGCAGTTTATGGTTCTTCCATGTGTATCCATTATATTCCAATAATGCATCATTATTTGCTACATAAATGATACCCATATTATCCTGAGAGACAGACCAGTTTTGGTTTGCTCCTTTATATATAGTTTTATCAAAATGTGAAACTAATGATATATCATGTCCATTGGCATTAACTTTGAAGAAAAACACCAACAACAATAATAGAAAAAGAAACCGTTTCATTTTGTGAAAATACATTATTAAATACCCGCGTACCAAATATACACTTTTTAGATAAAATATACTACTTAAATCACCTATATAAAAAGAGGTTACCCCAGGGAGTAACCTCTTTAACAATCCACCGAATATTAAATCAAGTACAAGTGATTTAATATTTATCTTTAATAATTATTGTAGTGTAAATTTCGCTTCAAGTGTATTGCTTGAATTTGTACCTATAAAAACTTTAAACTCTCCTTTTTCAGTTCCAAATGTCATGTCTCTTCTGTAGAATTTAAGGTCGTCTGTACTAATATCAAATGTTATATGCTTTGTTTCTCCTTTCGGTATAAATACCTTTTTGAATGCTTTTAATTCTTTTAATGGACGTGTAACACTTCCCACTAAATCTTGTATGTACAATTGAACAATCTCGGTTCCATCGTATTTACTTGTATTCTTAATTGATACACTTGCTTTGATTGTCCCTCCTTCATTCATCTTATACTCCGACAACTTAAGATTAAAGTATTCAAATGATGAATAACTTAGTCCGTATCCAAATGGGAATAATGGTGTATTGTCTACATCTAAATATTTTGATGTGTATTTATTATTCTTATCAAATGGGCGTCCTGTGTTTTTACAATTGTAAAATATTGGTACCTGACCAAGGTTTCTTGGGAATGTTATTGGTAATTTTGCTGATGGATTAACTTTCCCAAATATAACATCGGCTATAGCATCTCCTGCTGTTGTTCCTAAATACCATGTTTCAAGTACAGCATCAGACATTGATACTTCTTTTTCTATTGCTAATGGTCTACCATTCATTAATACTAGTACTATTGGCTTATGTAGTTTCTTTAATTCAACTAGTAAGTCAGATTGTACTCCTGGTAAATTTATATTTGAGCGACTTGCAGCTTCTCCACTCATCCATTTTGATTCTCCAAGTGTCAAAATTATAACATCACTATTTCTTGCTGTTCTTATCGCTTTTGCAAATCCAGATTTATCATTTCCACTGACTTCGCATCCTTTTGCATATGTTATTCTATGCTGTAGATATTGCTTCTTAAGTCCTTCTAATAATGTTACTGATTTCTTCCCGTCTCCAGCTGCCGACCATGAACCTATCATATCTTCTTTACTTGTTGCTAATGCTCCTATTACAGCTATTCTTTTAGTTTTATCAACAACTGGAAGTGTACTTTTAGCATTCTTAAGTAGTACTATTGATTTACCAGCAACTTCTCGTGCTTTTGCTATATGCTCATCACACATAACTACCTTCTTCTCTCTCTCAGCATCACAATATCTGTATGGATCTTCAAATAATCCAAGTTTGTATTTAAGATTTAGAATATTTCTACAAGCATTATCAATCGTAGCTTCCGAAACATCATTATTTTTAACCATCTTCTCTAAGTAGTTATAATATATAGTTCCCTGCATATCCATATCTACTCCTGAATTTATTGCTAATTTACCTGCATCATAGTCATCTTTTGAGATACCGTGTTTTACCATCTCATTGATTGATGTATAATCAGTAACTACAAACCCATCGAACTTCCACTCATCACGTAATATGTCTTTTAGTAAGTATTTATTCCCTGATGATGGAACTCCGTCCAATTCATTGAATGATGTCATAAATGTTGCAGCACCCTCATCAACACATGCTTTAAATGGTGGTAAATATGTTTCTCTTAATACTCTTTCAGATATATCTACTGTATTATAATCACGACCTGCCTGAGCAGCACCATATGCAGCAAAATGCTTAGCACATGCTAATATCGTATTGTTTTTTGATAAATCATCGCCTTGAAATCCCTTTACTCGTGCTTTTGCTATCTGACAACCTAAATATGTATCTTCTCCAGCCCCTTCACTAACTCTTCCCCATCTAGGATCTCTGGCAATATCAACCATTGGTGCAAATGTCCATTGAATTCCTTCTGCAGATGCTTCAATTGCTGCAACTCTTGCAGATTCTTCCATTGCTTTCAAATCCCAAGATGCAGACTCTCCTAATGAGATAGGAAATATTGTTCTATGTCCGTGTATTACATCGTATCCAAAAATTAATGGTATACCTAAACGAGTTTTTTCTACTGCAACTTGTTGTAATTTTCGTGTATAATCGGCTGTAAATGCGTTGAATATTGCACCACATTTCCCTTCACGTATATCTTTTTCGTAATTCCCCTTAATTGTAGGACCGGTTACATCCCAGTCACTAGAGAATAACACTAATTGTCCTATCTTCTCCTGAAGAGTCATCTTATTCATTAAATCACTAATGAATAATTCTTGTTCGCTCTTTTTAGTACAAGAGAAAAACAATAATGCTCCTGTCAGTATCAATAATATCTTCTTCATTTTATGTCTTTTTAGCTTATCTTTTGTAGTATTATTTTAACTCAATGCCACATTTATTAAGCCCTTGTTTTACTTCTTCATTCTTCATAAATAAATTCCAAAGTAAACCTGATCTATAATTCTCTATCATTACAACTATAGGACCTTGGTCTATTGCTAAATATGATGATGCAAACCAATCTTCTTTTACGTTAAATGCATCTTTAAATCCATATTTCCCCCACAATCCTTTATCCTTATATGTTGTATATAGGTGTTTCATCACTTTTAATGATTCTTCTGGAGTATAAACTATTGAAGATATTGCTGCAGTTGGTGATATTGTTCCGTTATCTCCATTTGTACTTGGATTATGAGCCATATACCCTTTAGGGTCATCACTTGCTGTTAAACCCCAACAATCTTCTCCGTAATAATCGTACTTATTTTTTTGGTCAACACAATACTGCTTGTTTATTAACGATTGCTCCTTATTTCTTTCGAAATAGCTATCAAATCTCGAAGCCTTTATGTATTTGTCTGTAATCTTAGGGTTTAATCCTAAATATGAATAGTGTGTAAAAAACAATGGACCTCCTGTATACCCTGTACGTGAAATATTCATGCCTCTTGCATAATTACTTCCAGCCCATCCACTATGATATAATTCAGGTGCTATAGCATGATTCTTTGAAGAAACAGCTAATACATATGTAATCATACATTCATTAAATCCTTTAATTGGTAAATTCATATCCCAATTATAATTCTCAGACCAGTGCCAGATAAGATGGTCTGTACCGTTTGTGTACCAATCCCATTCTACTCCATCACATAATTCATCTATTCTCTCTACTAATAGATTCTCTTTCTCTGTATTATTAGTAAAATACTGTTTTACAGTCAGTAGACCCTGAACAAGAAATGATGTTTCAACTAAGTCTCCTCCATTATCCTTTGGTGAAAATGGTTTTGTTATTCCTGTACGTCCATTCACCCAGTGAGCCCATGCTCCATGATATCTTGTTGTCTTGTTTTTTAGAAAGTCTGTAATTTTTAATAGTCTATCAAGAGCCTGCTCTCTAGTAATGTAATTTCTTTCAACTCCTACAATAAGAGACATAAGTCCAAAACCTGTTCCTCCAGTTGTAACAATATCACCATCCCCATTACTTCGTTCCCTTGCCATTCCTGATGTTGGATGAGCATAATCCCAAAAGTATTTGAATGTCTGACTTTGAACTATATCCATAATTTCCTCATCAGATATAGTCTCTTCTTTATCTCCTTGCTCAATATTATCATCGTCACCTAAATCTTTCACTACTCTTTCACCATCACATGATAAAAATGATATTATCACAATGATTGTCGCCAACAAATATCTCATCCTTTTTTCTATTATCATTATCAACGTTCTTAAAGACTGTTTCTTATATATGAGAGTGCTATTTTAATAATAACACTCTCATTGTGTTTCTTTATTATTTCTCTATATCATAAAGAGCTGTCATTTGCTCTGAAGATAAAGCAGCATCATAGATTCTAAAGTCATCCATTAATCCTTTGAAAGTAGTATCTGGATTATATAGTAACCATGGAGTTGTAGATGCTTTTGCATTTCCTGCTCCAATAACAAAATTCTCAGACATACCATTTTCTGATTTGATTGCTAATTCTGTAAGATTCCATTCTGGAGTTTCTTCTTCTGTGTAGTTAATCTTTTGTTCTGATACTTTTACACCATCGATATAAAATGTTTTTACACTTGTTGCTGCATCAAATGAATAAGCTAATTGTACCCATTTATTTTCAATCTTTGCAATAATAGGTTCAACTACCCCTGAAATGATATCTTTTTCATTTCCTTCTCTTTCACCTTTATATTCTGACCATGCATTTCCATATTCACCAGGATTTGTACCTTCGTTTATATGGTTTGTAACAAATTTAATATAACCAACTCTATCGCCACCTTCTGGAGTAAATGTTCCTGCTTCAAGAAAGAATCCATTAGGTCCACCTAATCCAAAGTGAAATCTTGTAGGATCTGTTAATTCATCTATTTTCATCCAGTATGAGATTGTCATACTCTTATTAAATAATCCATCATTAGCTGCAATTTCAACAATCTGTCCAGCTCCGTCAAAACTACCAGCCTTATTCTCTGCTCCTTTTCTATCTGTTCCAAAAGCAATATCTCCTAAAGCTATTGTCTGGTTCTCTGTATCATCTGCTACCTCTCCATTAAAATTAATGTAAGCTACAAGGTTTTCTTCAGCTGGAGTGTTTGGATATTCTTCATATTTATGACAAACAACTTTTATTGTATAAATCTTTGTAGAACCATTTTCTGCAACAACATTGATTTTTACAGTATTATTACCAATAGCTAAGTTTGAAATCACGTTGTTTTCAACTTCAACATCTTTGTCGTCTGCTGTTGTACCAGAGATTGTATAACTCGCATTTGTGTCATTACTTAGCGGAGTAATTGAAACAGATGTTTCCATCGCTATATCTAATGTATAACTTGCAACTTCAGTACTAAATGTTGGAGTTAGCTGACCTTTTGATACTTCAATACTCTTGATTGTTGCATCTGATGATTCATTATCTTCAGAGCATGATACAAATGATGTTGCTGAAACGCATGCAATCAACATCACCATGAAATAACTTTTTAATGTTTTCATAATTTAAAATTTTTGTTTAGTAATTATAGTGTTTACCAATTATCGTTTTGCTTAAGTATATTTTCCGACATATCAATTTCTGATTGTGGTATTGGGTATAAAAGATGTTTAGGTAGTACTGTCTTACCGTCTTTCTTCATCATTTCAACAGCTTTTCCTTCTCGTACCAAATCAAACCATCTATGTTGTTCAAGTGCTAATTCCACTCTTCTTTCGTGCCAGATTATATCTCTCAATATATCCTTGTTTGTTTCTGTAATATCTTTTAGTATTGAAGTATTTCCTTTTCTTGCACGCTTACGTACTTCATTAAGGTAACCTAAGGCTATTGATGGCTTACCATTTTCATTGTATACCTCTGCTGCCATTAGTAACACGTCAGCATATCTTAATATTCTAATGTTACCAGGACTGTTTTCATTTCCTCCGGCATGTTCTGGTACATATGCTTTCTGATTGTATTTTTCATTTGCTACATCAGGATTATCGGCACATACGGTTCCATCATATAAGGTTTCTCCTACGTAGATTATTGTTGCGTCTTTCCTAGGATCTCCTACTTCAAATGCTGCTTCAAGATTATCTGATGGTCTATTGAATCCCCATCCTTTATTAGTAGGACCTCTTATTCCTTGTACTTCGTTATACTGTGAACTTCCTCCTCCTTCAGCATATGCTGCACATTGTACTTCAAATACTGATTCTATAGAGTTTTCTCCTTCGCGAGTAAATAGTTTTGCAAAGTCGTAATACAAATCGTATTCATGTGAACTAATTACCTTATCTAAGTATATCTTAGAATTACCTAAATCACCTTTAAATAAGAATACCTTACCTAGTAATGCCTGAGCTGCTCCTTTAGTTGCTCTTCCTAGATTTTCTGAAGAATACTCTGATTTCTTTGGTAAAAATTCATCAGCATCTTCCAAATCTTTGATTATCTGCTCGTAAACTTTTTCTTTTGATGCTTTTGGTGTATCATAATCACTTGGTTTAGGATTAGTGATTACCAGACGAACATCTCCAAAAGCACGAACTAAATCGAAGTACATTAAAGCACGTAGGAATTTAGCTTCTCCCTCTAATCTATTCTTTAGATCCTTATCAATATCACTTATATTACCAAGATTATCTAATAGTTTGTTAGCTCTTGCTATACACTGATATCTTCCGTTCCACCAATCAGCAATATGACCGTTTGAAGCGTCATATGTGAAATTATTTATAACACCTGCAAAAGCGTATCCATCTTGTGCTGTACTTCCCTTATCTGCATCATCAGAAGCAATATCCGTTAATGATATAAATGGAAAACCTCCATATAGATTCCAGTTTCTTAGTGAACTATAAACTGAATTAACTGCTTTTATCGCTCCTTCTTCATCATTAAAGAAAGTGTCTTCTGACTCTTGTCCCAGTGGTGTCTTTTCAAGAAAGTCTGAACATCCTGTAAAGAGAACAACTGCTATGATTATAGAATATAATATCTTCATAATTTAGTATTTAAAAAGTAATATTTACACCAAATGAATATGTTGTAGATAATGGATATACTCCGTTATCTATACCTGATGAAAGTACATCTCCACCTACTATCTCTGGCGAGAATCCTGAGTAGTTGGTAAATGTTTTTAGGTTAGATACACTACAGAATAGTCTTAACTTACTAATGTCAAATTTTCTGATAATGCTTTCTGGCATTGTGTATCCTAACTGGATATTCTGAATTTTTAAATATGATCCATCTTCTACAAATCTATCAGATACCTCATAATTGATTCCTTCGTTAGTTATTCTTGGTTCTGCATTACTCGTTCCTTCTCCTGTCCATCTGTCTAGATATGATTTCTCGAAGTTATATGTATCGAATCGTACTGCTTTCTTAGCGTTGAATATTTCATTTCCATATACACCTTGTAGATCTACTGAAAAATCAAATCCCTTATAGTCGCATGCCAGATTCAAACCAAAGATGTAATCAGCTATTGAAGAACCTATATTTACTCTATCCTTACTGTTCAACTTTCCATCTCCATTAGCGTCTACATATCTAATGTCTCCTGGTTTTGCATTTCCTAGAGATGGATAGTTTTCTATTTCTTCTTTATTCTGGAAAATCCCATCTGTCTTATATCCATAGAAAGATCCAATACTTTCGCCTACAACTGTTCTGGTAGTCATCTTACCGTTATCTAATTTTCCTCCAATAATATCGCTTCTTCCCTGACCAAGGGCTTGTACTTCGTTATTAACTGTTGATAGTGTTAGATTTGCACTGTAGTTGAATTCGTTTACTTTGTCTTCCCATAATAAATTCACATCGAAACCGTAGTTTAATACTTTGGCAGCATTTACTACTGGCCACCCTTCTGCTCCTACAGAACCAGGGATTGGTACTGCAATAAGAATATCGTCTGTTACTCTGTTATAGTAATCTAATTCAAGACTCAAACGATTATCAAAGAATCCTAGATCTACACCAAAGTTCATTTGAGTTGTTGTCTCCCAACGAACATCCGGATTAGAAATATTTATTTGATTTGCTCCTATATTTAGTGTTTCATCTATTCCAAATACTGCATTTAAGTTGCCTGTTATCGTTGTGAATGATGGATAATCTCCAATCTTATCGTTTCCAGTTTGTCCCCAACTTGCTCTTAATTTCATATTACTGATAAAATCAACATCTTTAAGGAATGATTCTTCTTTCACTCTCCAACCTAATGCACATGATGGGAAATAACCATATTTGTTATCTTCTCCAAATCTTGAAGAACCATCGGCACGCATTGAAGCTGTAAATAAGTATTTAGATTTTAATGAGTAGTTTACTCTGAATAAGTATGATAACATTGATGATTCAGATGCAATATTATAGTTTGTCTGACCTTCAGCCGATCCTGCATCTAAATACCATAACTCTTCTTCGTTTCCAGAAAGATTCTTTCTTCCTCCACCTAGTCTCTCCCAACGAGATTCCTGCATTGTCTGTCCTAAAAGAACGTTTAATTTATGCTCTCCGAATTGTTTATCGTATGTTAATGTATTCTCCCATATCCATGTATTAAACTGGTCCTGAGATACACCAAGCACTGATTCCTTATTCTGTTGTGTTGATGATACGAAGTATTCTGGAGTAAATGATTTTCCATGATTTTCTGACAAATCAACTCCGTAGCTTGTTTTGAAAACCAGATTCTTTGTGAAATTTACATCTACAAAGGCATTTCCTACCAATCTATTACCATATGCCGAATTGTTTGAATATTCTAACTCTGCTAATGGATTGGCTACATTATTTCTTGATGGTAACCAGTTACCGTTTCTTTTTGCTATTTGCGTAATAGGATCCATTCTGTATGCACTAAGCACTACGTTTGGTACCGACTTACTTTTAAATCTTGATAATGTAAGATTATGTCCGAACTTTACTTTGTTTGTTAACTTATAAGTATTGTTCAGTTTCAATGAGTATCTCTTGTATGATGAGCCTTCAATAATTCCTTGTTGGTCAAATAGAGTTCCACTGATATTGTATGTTACTTTATCGTTTCCTCCTCTTACAGATACCTGATTGTTTGTTACAATAGCTGTTCTGTAAATCTCATCTATCCAACTTGTTCCTATACCAAATTCACCAGGATTGCTGTATGGCATATCTAGATCGTTGTTAATTGCTATCTCATTTGATAATTGAGCATATTGTTTAGCATTAACCATGTCGATCGTATTTGCTACTTGTTGTATTCCAACTGTTGAATTTACTTCAAATATTGTTTTTCCAATTTCTCCGTGTTTGGTAGTAATTAATATAACACCATTAGCTCCTCTCGATCCGTATATAGCTGTTGCTGAGGCATCTTTTAATACTTCCATACTGGAAATATCATTGTTATTAAGGAATCTGATGTCGTCTAATAATACACCGTCAACAACATATAATGGTGATGAATTATTTAAGGTTCCCACTCCTCTGATTCTTATAACAGGTGCAGCTCCTGGAATACCAGAACCTGCACTTACCATTACACCGGCTACTTTCCCTTGTAACGCTTGTGCTGGCGATACTGATATCGTTTTTGATATTTCGTCTGACTTGACACTAACGACAGATCCTGTTAAATCACTTTTACGTTGTACACCATATCCTACAACTACTAATTCATCCAGATCAACAGATGTTGACGTTAAGCTCACGTTTATAGTTTTTTTATCAGCGACTGTAATATTTAGAGTTTCGTACCCGACAAAACTATACTCTAATACATCACCTTTACTTGCCTTGATGCAGTATTTTCCATCAATATCTGCAGCAACTCCTTCTTTTGTATTCATATTGAATACACTAACCCCAGGAAGTAAGATCTGACTCTCAGCGTCCTTTATCACTCCGCAAACATCAATCGATTGCGAGAATGAGCATAAGGGTAAAAACAGAAACAATAATTTCAATAGATTTCTCATTGATTTTTTCATTTAGTAATGTAAAGCTTACATTAAGTTTGTTGTTGTTATTAATTCCTCTACATATCGATTGATATGTCCCATTTGTTTTCCTTATCGTGAAGTACTAAATCACATGGTACAATTTTATTAAGAAGAATGATAGAAAAGAAAAATACGACCTATATTTCGTATACTACAAACGTTGCCAAACGCCCATACAAAAACACTACAACAATTATCAAATCTCTGATTATCAAATTATTGTAGTGTCATTATTTTAGAAACTAATTTCTATTAAAATACTTATTCAATTGAAGTTTTTCCCATTTTATATCCTTTCCAACCGTAAAAAGCGAGATATAGATAACATATAATTGGAACAAAGAATGAATAATGATATCCACCTATTGCATCAGCAACAGATGCTTGAATAAGTGGCATTATTGCACCACCTAAAATCATCATAACTAGTAGCGATGATCCCTGACTAGTATACTTACCCAGATCGGCAATAGCAAGGGTGAATATATTCGACCACATTATTGAGTTGAATAATCCTATTCCTAATACACACCATAGTGCAAAGGCTCCTGTGCTCAACATTGTAGTACATAGAAGTGTTACAACTACTAATGCAAATATCATTAATGATCGAGAGGCTTTAGACTTACCTAATTTAAATGCAAGTAGGTTAAGAACTATAAATCCAAGGAATGGTGCGATAGTTGTGAATGCCATCTTACTCTCCATATATATAATTGAATATATAAGAATGAATGTCAATAGTGAAATTGCAACCATACTTACAGTCTTCCTTGTTTTTGTCATTACATCATTAAAAGATACAGCTCCTAAGAATCGTCCTATCATAGCTCCACCCCAATAAATAGCTAAGAATGTTTTAGCTTTCATCTCAGAATATCCTAGTAATTCCTCTATGTAATTAATAAGTACACTACCTATACTAACTTCACCACCTACATACATAAAGATAGCAACCATTCCCAGAACTAAGTGCTTATATTTCAATGCTCCCATTCCTTTTTCTACTTCCTCTGAAGAGTTAACCTCTGGTAGTTTTGTGAAATTAATTAGTACCGCAAGCAGTATAAATATTCCTGCAAATATTAAATAAGGTAACTGTACTCCTACTGCTGACATATACTGTCCTTTTTCAATTTCTATAGGATTACCCATCATATTTAATAATGGTTCTCCCCACTTAGCAAATAAGTGAAAGATAAGGTATCCTCCTACTATAGGAGCGATGGTTGTACCAAACGAATTAAATCCTTGAGATAAGTTCAATCTACTCGATGCCGACTTTGCAGGGCCTAAGATCGCAACATAAGGATTGGCTGTTATCTGTAATAATGTAAAACCTAATCCCAGAATAAATAAAGCCGATAAAAACAGAGAATATATCTTCATTTCAGCAGCTGGATAAAACAATATACATCCTAATGCTGACAATAATAATCCTGCAATAATACCTTTCTTATATCCAATCTTCTGAATAGGATCTCCCGATCTTACAGAAATAGTGAAATACACTGCTGAACCTACAAAATAGGCCATAAAAAATGAAAACTGTACTAACATGGATTGTGAACGAGATAATTCAAACGCTTTCTTTAAGAAAGGAATAAGAATATCATTCATACAGGTAATAAAACCCCACATGAAAAACAGAGAAATGATAACCATCAATACTGATGTGTTACTTTTTTGCACAGAACCTGCCGTACTATCAGCAGGAATTGACTTTTTTGATTCAATCATAATAAACTAATTAATAATAAAAGACTACTAATACGCTCACGATTAAATAAAATCAAATAGGGGATAATTCTTTTCTTAGTAGAATTCAAACAACGCTGCAAGATAATACAATATATTAAAATATCACACTTGGGATATATATATTATCTCTCTAATAGTTAAATCTATAATCACTCTAATTCTACTATCTGACAACGACCTTTCCTCTTCTTCATTTATAAATGGTTTTAGGTATGTTACTATATCAATTTTGTATCAAAAGCATACAGCAACCATACAGAAAGGATACAGGAACCATAGAGAAAGGATACAGGAACCATAGAGAAAGGCAGTAGCTGATAGGTCGTAATCTGATAGTATATATCAGGTAATAACAAAAGGACTACTCCTAAATAAATAGGAATAGTCCTTATAAGTAAATTCTATAATAAAAGTATTATCTAATGCTTATATACATTAGAATTATAAAAGTCTTGTTTTGGCACCTTAATTTCAGGAGCTCCACATGCGTACGCACCTAATTCATATTGATGAAAAGTAAATATTACTGTATCCTTTTGAATTGTAAATAATTTGTATTTACTGTCAATTTCAGGATTCTGAATGAAACAATTATCAGGATTCTTAAAATATTTTACCAATAAAGAATTTATCTGTTTTATAGATTCCTCATCTGTTTTAAATACATCTGAGAAAGTTAATTTGTTACCAGTATTTACATCATAATTATAACAGTCAAACTTAGTATTACCATGAGCCCCACCTGTATAAAAATAATTGATATAACGGAAACTTATGATTTTATTATCTGCATAAAACTGATCGTAATCTCCATAATACTCATAACGAAGCGCTGAAGGGTTTTCTGCATCTTTTACAAACTCATCATAAAAGCTTGTAGCCTCTTTCTTCATGTCTGCTACAATTGATACCGTTTCATTCCCTATCTCATCGTTAACTTTCTGACACAATTCACTATACTGACCTGATACTTCCGTAAGGACTGGTAGTTTATATGCGATTTTACACACATTAATTGAATCCTTTATAGATAAATTTGTTACTTTAAATTCTACTGACTTTTGACACGATACTAGTGCTAAAAGTATTACTGGTATTATTAATATCCTTTTCATCTATTCCACTTGTTTCATTGAAAGTTGTACTCTTTTTCTTGATAAGTCAAGATCAATAACCTTAACTCTTACATGTTGATGAAGTTTAACCACATCATTAGGATTAGAAACAAACTTATTTGCTAATTCAGAAATGTGTACCAGACCATCCTGCTTGACACCCACATCAACAAAAGCACCAAAGTTTGTAATATTTGTTACGATGCCAGATAACTCCATACCTATCTGAAGATCTTCAATCTTCGATACATTTTCATCGAACTGAAAGACCTTAGCAACGGTACGTGGATCACGACCAGGCTTTTCCAGTTCAGTAAGTATATCTTGTAAAGTAGGTAAACCCACCTTATCAGTAACATATTTATTCAGGTCAATTTCCTTACAACGTGCCTCATTACCAGCCAACTCTTCAAGAGAACAGCCTTCATTCTTTATAATTGACTCAACTATCTTATACGATTCAGGGTGCACCGCTGTATTATCAAGAGATTTAGCACCATTAGGAATTCGTAAGAAACCAGCAGATTGCTCAAAAGCTTTATCTCCCATACGTTTAACCTTCAACAATTGTTTACGACTCTTGAAAGCACCATTCTCTTTCCTATAATCAACAATATTCTGAGCAAGAGTAGCACCTAATCCGGAAACATACATTAAAAGATGTTTACTGGCAGTATTAAGATTAACCCCTACCTTATTCACACAATACTCAACTACTCTATCCAAAGAACTATGCAATTTAGTCTGATCAACATCATGTTGGTACTGACCGACACCAATTGCTTTAGGCTCAATCTTTACAAGCTCAGCCAATGGGTCCATCAGTCTACGACCAATTGAAACAGCACCTCTGACAGTCACATCATACTGAGGAAACTCTTCTCTGGCAGTCTTAGATGCCGAATAAACAGAAGCACCATTCTCACTTACAACGAAAACCTGTAACTTTCTATCAAAATGAAGACTAGTAACAAATCTCTCCGTCTCGCGACTAGCTGTTCCGTTACCAATAGCTATGGCCTCAATTTCATAAACCTCAACCATATGAGTTAACTTCTTTGCAGCAAGTTTCTTATCATTTTGAGGAGCATGCGGATATATAGTTTCATTATGCAACAGATTACCCTGTGCATCAAGGCAAACAATCTTACAACCTGAACGGAAACCAGGATCAATACCCAACACACGTTTCTGTCCTAATGGAGAAGAAAGCAATAACTGTTCAAGATTAGAAGCAAAAACACTTATAGCCTCATCATCAGCCTTACTCTTATTTAAATTAGCAAACTCCGTCTCGATTGAAGGAGAAAGCAATCGTTTAAACGAATCCTTAACAGCCTTCTTAATCTCCTGAGCACTCTCATTCTCTGACTTAACGAAAATTCTATTCAAAGATTCATTAGCATAATCACCATCAACAGAGATACTAACTTTAAGAAAGCCCTCTGCCTCACCTCTACGAAGTGCCATCAATCTGTGTGAAGCACAACGACGAAGTGGCTCAGAATACTCAAAATAATCTTTGTACTTAGCACCTTCTTCCTCCTTACCCTTAACAGGTTTAGCAGAAATAATTGCCTCACGCTCAAAAATTCGTCTGACAGTATTACGAGACGCCATTGACTCATTCACCCACTCAGCAATAATATCTCTAGCCCCCTTAAGAGCCTTATCCTCATCCTCCACATCACTATTAGTAAATCTTGATGCAGCAGCCGAGATATCACTCTCATGTTGTTTCATTATTATCTTTGCAAGAGGCTCCAAACCAATCTCACGAGCCTTATCGGCACGAGTCTTACGCTTTTGTTTATATGGTAGGTATATATCCTCAAGAGTTGTCATATCCTGACAATCCTGAATCTTATTTCTCAATTCATCGGTTAATTTTCCCTGCTCGTCAATAGTCTCAATAATAGAAGACTTTCGCTTTTCAAGATCCTGCAACTTAGCAAGCATATCCTTAATAGCACCAACTGCAACCTCATCAAGACTGCCAGTCATTTCCTTACGATAACGAGAGATAAAAGGGATACTCGATCCCTCTTCAAATAATTGTATAGTATTATCAACCTGTCTTTTTTGCAAAGACAGAGCCTTAGCTATTTTATCAGAAAAGTTCATTATTTTTTACGCTTAAAGAATTTAGTTTTGAACGGTTTTCTTCTTCCGTTTCCTTTTTTCTTTGCATTAGGATTATACTCTGGAGAGGTTCCTATCTCTTTTGGCAAAGGCACTTTAAACACTTCCTCCTCAATCAGGTCCTCAATACGTTTAAAGTTAAATTGCTCTTTACTATCGTCATTGATAAACGTAATAGCAACCCCTTCACTCTTAGCACGAGCAGTACGACCAACACGGTGTACATAATCCTCCGGATCATTTGGTACATCGAAGTTAACAACCAAATCTATATTATCAATATCAATACCTCTGGAAATAATATCAGTAGCAACAAGAATACTTGTTTTACGATTACGGAAAGATA
>Ga0193964_1000624_pt1 | contig 16985 bp, 28 predicted proteins | sample FB_7_MG_FD_140323 | JGI IMG/M metagenome (GOLD analysis project Ga0193964, IMG submission 140323) | Microbial mat bacterial communities from the Broadkill River, Lewes, Delaware, United States - FB_7_MG | ecosystem: Environmental > Aquatic > Freshwater > River > Microbial mats | place: USA... | reverse complement strand
CTATGATCTGATTAAGCATGATATGAGTAAATTTAGTATTGCAGAATTTCCGTATTATGTAAAGAAATTCAATTTAAATAATTCTGACGGATTTACTAAAGCACTGAATCATCATTACGCCAATAATAAACACCATGTAGAGTATTGGGAAAATCATTGGAATAAGAAATTTGAAGTTCACATGCCGACACGTTACATTGATGAAATGATTGCTGATTGGATGGCATCTTGTAAGACTTATAACGGATTTTGGCCGAGTAAAGGTAATTGGACTTGGGGGGAAGAAAATCTTGAAAGAATTTGTAACAAACTAAATATGCATTCGTGTAATTATTTACTTAATAATTTAAATGCTATTGAACTAATTGATGATGAAAAATTAAAAGAGTTGTATAAATAATACGAAAAGAAAAAAGAACTCGGGGTATATGAGTTCTTTTTTTTAATAGCCGTTTTAATATATACTATAAGTATATATTATCTTAGTGATACTTACTGCAAGATTTATTATAGGAGATAAAATATGCACCAAAAATATATCAGAGTTAAATTACTAAATGGGATTAAAGATGTCTTTGTTACATTTTCAGGAAAATTTAATCATAGTGATATGATGCGTCAACTGTGTCTTTGTAAAGAAGATATCGTCTCAGCTGGCTTTGTAACTATCATACACGATGGCTGTGTTTCGGAGTACCTATGTTTTGGAAAGTCTATTACCCTCGACATCGGCCATCTAGAAGAAGACAGTGAAAAATTAAATGGGCAAATTTATGAAGGATAAATAATATGGCTTATGAAACAAGTACAGGATTAGGAAAAGCAAAGACAGCCGATGATCTTTTTAAATTACTATCAAACATCGCTGAAAATGACAGAAAGAATATGACATTAGCCGTTATCGATAATGCTAATTTACATGAAAAAGTTCAATTTGTCGATCTTAAAAATGTTAATAATTTTGGAAATGAGCGTCATCGCTTTGTTATTTCGAGGAGTCACACTTAATATGGCAATTAAAGACAAGTATAGATATATAATCGCTGCAATTCTGTTAATTATTGCTTTAACGTTACCTCTTACTGCAAAGTTATTTGAGACTGAGGAACCTCAGCCGAATAGAAGTACATACTTAGGCCAAATTAAATCTATTGAAAGTTATTCTGCAATAAAAGATAGAATTTAAATAACGTCATAAACGACACACAAAGGAATTTTAACACTTAACAAAGGAAGGAAGACAGATATGATCTTATCACAGAAACTTGAAGTCTTCCCAGACTTCAAGCAAAAAGAACAACTAGAAAGAATGTTTGGAATGAGAAGATTCTGCTTTAATAAGGGTCTTCATGAGTTAAAGAAAGTATTCGGTAAGAGTTTGTCTGATAAAGTGGAAGACAAAAAGCTTAATAAGACTTTCATCATGAAAATGAGACGAGAAGTGTTTAGGGATCACTTCGCAAAACTCATTAAGACAATACCTTTTCATGTAATGGATAATGCTTTAGAGGATCTCTTTAAAGCAGTGCAAAGTTTAAAAAGTAAAAATAAATGGAAAAAAGGTAAGAAGCAAGAGAAAAATAATCTAAATCGTGTAAGGAAGGGTAAAAGCCCTCATCTAAATACTGTCTACTTTAGAAAGAAGAAGTATAGTAATTCTTGTAGAATTCATAAAAGTGGTAATGGTTTTAGTAATAAAGGGAAATCTTTAAGAATCCCTAGGTTGGGGTGGTTAAATACAACAGAAGAATTAAGGTGGAAGAACGTCGATATTAAGTTAGTAACTTTATCTAAAAAAAGCTGGTAGGTATTACGCATCTGTAACGATGGAGGTAGACGAGAAAGAGGTTAAACAGTATAAGAAGAATGGTAAACATATTGCATTCGACTGGGGGATTAAGACCTTCCTTGTAGGTTACGATGGCGAGAAGAAATTTAAGGTAGGATTTGATAAGTCGAAAATAAATACCAAAAAGAATAAAGGTTTATATGACGAGAATATAAATCGGAAACAGAAGGCGCTAAGCCATAGAAAGATGTATAGTAATAAGTGGAAGCTAGCAAAAACCAAACTAGAACAAGCTTATTTAAAGAAAGAGAACTACCAAGAAAATCTCATTAAGGAAGTGTGTAGCTGGATAGCTGAGAGGTATGACTATGTAATTCTAGAAGATTTAAGCATGAGTTTTGTTATGAGAAATAAAAGGCTCGCTAGAAGCGCGGCGTCGCACCCCTATTACAAGTTCAAAGTTACACTATTTAATAAGTTAAAGCAAAGTGGTAAGCAAGTGTTCTTAGTTCCCCATAGTTTTCCCTCCACACAGATGTGTTCATCGTGTGGTAATATCTTAAAGGGAAATTATAAAATGAAGTTGGGAATGTCTACTTATGATTGTAAAGAGTGTGGTAAGAAGATTGATAGAGACAAAAATGCTGCCGTTAATCTCTATAATTGTTTAGAGTTAACAGAATTTGTAGGTAGCTAATGGAAATGTGCCTTGGGCTTGCAGGGTTTATCGGAAACTAGAGGATCTACGTGGAGTCGTTGTCACTCTACTATGACCTTAATGATGTTTCAAGAAATAGTGTCATTTGTGACGTTATTTTACAAGAGATTATCATTAGTTGCATAACTTGAAGGAGAAAATTATGAGTGAAAAGATAATTAGCTTAGAAGATGGAGAAGTTTTAAGGGTTCACACGAAACACGGGATGGTCACTATTTCTCCTGATGAAGATCAAACAGGCGTTTATTTAAGCGCTAATCGAATAGGTAGACACATTAGTACAATACACAGTGACGAAAGAACAGCTATTCTACATTTCAAATAATACGGAAAGAGATGATAATGAGCAGTAATGTCATTGATAAAAATATTGTTATTGCAAAAGCTTTAGGCGTGTATAAAGAGCCTAAATGGAAAGTTATTTCTTCTCGTACACGAGGTCTTAGACAATATCCTGATTTTAGAGGAACTGAAGAGGAGTGTAATAAACATGTTCTTAGACACGCTTACTACTCTCATAGACACACTAGTATAGTTCAGTCGAAACATGTAGTGACCGATTACTATGATCCGAAGAATGTCCCGAAGTTGATGAAACTCATTTTAATGCAAAGCTGGCATTTTGCTTTCTTTACATACGTGGAAAAGTGTATTGAAAAAGAGAATTCACCAAATACGTCTGCATGTATTAACTTAATGTTTCATTTCAGCGATGATGTAACCATGATCACGAAAATGCTGTATTCTTATATTAATAATGACAAAAAATTAATCACAAGGAATAAGACGAATGAAATTAAGTGATTTACGTAAAGTTACATCAACTACACGAAATAAAATTATTTTATCATTATATTCAATATACGTCGCATTGACGTTTATGTTTATTGGCTCATTTACATCAGCAAAAATAAATGGATTCAAAGTAGACAATATTGTATGTGTATATATTTTGATAAGAATTTTAATAGTTATTATTGTTGGCGTTAAATATATTAATCCTATATTCAAAAGAAAAGAAATCGAATACAAAATTAATTTATGTGATCACGAAGTTGTTGATAATTTCGGATCTTTAGAGGACACATCTATTTGCATTCATTGCGGTCTAAGTATAAATTCTAAAGATATTATTATAAAATATAGGACACTCTCTAGAACTGAAGAGAATGTTAAACTCGCATTGGATGCTCACACTAAAAGAATTTTCGATAGATGATAACAATAAATTGATATATTTAAACCGCATTTAAAAGTGCGGTTTTTTTTTTGGTAACTAATGTTTAAGGAAGATAATATGGGAAAAAAGGCAACGACAATAATTTTTGATAGACTATATGACAGGGTAACTAATTCTTTGAACAAAAATAAGAATCAATTTATTAATGAGATAAAAAAATTTCTTGATAATAATTCAGAAGCTTTATTTAGTAATAATTTAGGGCAGAGAGTCTTTTATAATACTAAATTCGAAGGTAAAATGTTTGAATTATGTGGTGTAGCTGAAAGCGAAATTTCTGAAGCTATTAACTCAACAAATCTTAACGATAAATCTTGGTATCATAGAAATAGACCAATATACGTATTATTGTTTTTAGTACAAAGATACTTCGATGATAAGAAAAAGAAAGAAGAAAAGAAATTAATATTAATGATGTTCTCCGTCGTTATATATTCAGGAAGACAAAAACACTTCTTCCCTTTTAATTCTAGTGTTGGTTTTGATAATGTTATGCAGTATACCGTAAATAATTTATCTAATAAGTACCTTTTAAAGCAAAAAGGTAACGTTTATTCAGCATTAGAAGCAACAACATTTACTGTAGAAAAGACATACGAAAAATTGTTAAATAGTAAAAAAGACGAAGATATTTTTATTTATATTATTAATATGGTGACTCGTGTTCATAACTTTGTAAAGAATATTGCAGAGCAGTTTTATGAGAATAAAAAGTCTGGAAAATACTTAAATCTAGAAAAATCCACTAATGATAAAGACGGTAGTCTTATTGACGTAGATAATGTTAGTTTTGCTATTTCTTCTATTGTTGAGAAAACTTTTATGTCTTTAAAGACTAATAGATTGGATGGAAAAATTGTTAGATTATCGGCACACACAACTACTGTATCTCAGCTGTCATTAGCAAATACTTTAAATAATATAATTAAGAATGAAGAAGAAGATCTTAAAGAACTATTAAGACTAATCTTAGTCATTTTCTTAGTTGATAAACAAAAACCTTTAGATGATATCTGTAGTACTAGTTTTGTATTAGAAGGATTACAAGCATTTTCTAAAAGTCATACTAAAGAAGAAAATGTTATTAATCTAAAAGAAACTCTTGATAAATTCTTAAAAGAATATTCTGACGACTATAATAAGACACAGCGACAAGCCACCAAATCTAATTTTAGAAAAGCTGTATATCTTTTCTTTTTAACTTACACACAGAGTACATTCTGTAATAAATAAAGGATTATAAAATGAATTTTAATTTCCCAGACGGTGGTAAATGTGGCGCTTCTATAGTACCATCAGAACAGAATAGTATTACAAGCAAGAAGTTATTCTTTCCAGTTACAGAATATATCTTCGAAAAGTATATTAAAGGTAATGATTCTCTATCAATTTTCGCATACGATGAAAAAACTGGCTACTATAATAGTAATGTATTTATTGAAGATAATATCGTAGGATTTTTAGATAAAGCAGATTTCTTTAAGCTTTTAAATCATTACCAAGTAGGCGGTATCTGTGAACGTCGAGAAATTTCTAAAAATATAGAAAATAATATAACGGGACATTTCTCTATAATGGGCAGATTTTCTCATTTTATTGAAATTAATTTTGATAAAGAAGTAACTTTTAAAAGAATTTATCAAAATCCTAATATTTTTATAGGATCAGTAAATTTAAAGAAGGCAGGTATCAAAAAACTAATTGTATCTTTGGTCGATAATTTTATTTCTGAAATCCCTGAGTATAAAATAAAAGAACTTAATTGTCTTGTTGCTCCAATAAGATCAATGATTTAGAAGAATTTTTGTAACAGAATATTGAGGACGGAGAGAATAATTATTTTGTATTCTCCTTTTGATAATTCAAAAAATTATATTTTTTGCCATGCTTTATAGTTATTCTTTCTATCCTCAATAATTAATAGAAATAATATTTTATCTTTAGGAGAACGAAAAATAGATTCACTTAGTGAATATTAAATAAATAATAAATTCGTTCTACTATAATCTTTCCTCGCTCTAAGATTTAAAAGTTATCCTCTATTATACAATTAAATAAATACCATCCCCTATATCTTAATTGATATAGGGGGTATATTTTATATTATTGCAACAATTAATTGTAGTAATACAATTATGAAAACTTTCTTAAGAATAGGAAATAAATATGGCCTTTACAAAAGCTAAGAGAAAAAAGATGGAAGATATGATTCTAAAGACTTTCAGTCTTTTAGATACATCTGGAGCGAATACTGATAAACACAAAAAATTCTTTAAAAGTCTTGATGATAAAGCCTTCACTAAATGGGCTGATAATTTTTTTAAAGATAAAGAACAAAATTTTTTTTTAGAGGTGATGCCATATGAAAATGAACCTCATATGGATGATATAAAGAAAGCTGCTAAATTTTTAGATGTACCATTAGACGAAACAGTTAAACTAAATTATTTGGATGGTGAAGTTTATACTAAAGATCCTGTACCTGTTGGGTAGACTTATACATGCTCAACTAAAACTCTTTTAATTGCTGGAAACTCTTAACGCGCTAAGGTGAAGACAATCAGCAGCCAAGACCTATTTACTTTAGGTAAGGTTCAGAGACTATCGAAAGCGTATCTTATGTTCTATAAGAGAATAAGCGAGTAGAGTACGCCCAAGTGGGTGGAAACTTAGAGTATTCTGAAATATACTTCAGAATGAAGATATAGTCCGATCTACATGGAAACATGTAGCATTTCATAAAAGGAATGGCATAAAGTTAACGATTTTATGTAAACATTACATGATGTATTCTTGAAAAGACACCAACAAATCATAAGTAAAAAGAATTCTATTGCGGGAAATGTAAAATCTAGATCAGTTAAAACAGGACAAGTTATAGGCGATTCGAAAGGAGCCAAGACTTCCGATATGGATAACTATGCTCTTCAAACTATTGGTATGAATCATATGTTGAAAGAACTTATGGGAGCTAGAGCTGATGATCTTAAAGCAAAATCTCAATTATATGAAAAAATAAATAATGAAGGATTTGCTTATCAAAAAGAAATTGAAAGTTCTCCTAAAGAAAAAGTAACATTAGGAACTGTTGACGCTATTTTCTTATCAGCAGGAATTCATACGAATCTAATTAACTCTTCATTAGCTTTAAAGCAATCAACTAAAAAATAAAGGTATTTAATATATGAGAAAAGTAAAAATAAGTGGTGTTAGAGAAATATTATTCTTTAAATTAATTGCTGTTTGTAGTTGTATGTTAGCTACAGTTACACTTTTAGGACTAACAAAATTAGGTATAGATGATCGAGTAAACTTATTTTTACTCTTTGCAAGTTTACTTCTTTTAGTATTATCTATTATTTCCGGTTTATTAATTACTTGGTATTGTTCTGCATTAAGAATGATAGTAGAGCTTAATAAAACCTTAAAAGAAGAGAGACAACAACGTAAGCTAGAAGATCTTGCACTTTCAGGTCATTAATTTCTTTTTTTCATTATTACAACATTAAATTACGAGCGGCCCTGAATCGTCTCGTAGCGGCCCTGAATCGCTAAACCTCTAATAATGAAGAAAAGGAAACAAAACAATGGCAGGATTTTTTGACCAAGTAGACAAAGTAATGGAAGAGAAGAACCTTGGCGGTAATATCGATCGTGAATCATATGCAACAGGTATTGACTACATCGATTACATGAATGGTAAATTCTCTACAGAAGGTGATCTTAAATTAGGAGTATCTGGTGGTAAGATTTTTTATATCGCTGGCGGCTCTGGTTCTGGTAAAAGTTCTTTTGGACTTCAATCAGGATATAATATTATTAAGGATTACGAAGACGGGCTTATGTTCGTATATGATTGTGAAAAATCTAACAGTCACGAGCGTATTGCAGGTATTTGTCATATCGATAGTGATGAATATAATGGGAGTATCCGTGAACGCTCTGTTCGACATATCAACGATAATACATCGACAGAAGGACTTTATGATTTAATTCATAATATTCATCAAGCTAAGATGAATCATATGACAGGTGTAGAGTTTCTTAAAGATGGATCTCGTAGTAAAAAGACTAAACATAATGAAGTTCGTAATTTAGCTCAAGATATACCTCCTACAGTTATTCTCGTCGATTCTTGGGCTAACTTGGCTCCTGAAAAAATGGATATTGATGAAGGTAATCGTGGGTCTATGGATGCTTCAGCTATCGCTAAAGCTAATAACGGACTTATTAAAGGGGTTATGAATCGTCTTTTCGAAGCAAATATTATTTTAATTATTATTAATCACGTTTAATTCAGGAATTGATTCTTCCTGTGAGACGCTTCAAAGAGTAATCTTTGTCGAAGAATTATGTGAATTGCTGGAAACTCTTAACTTGTAATGATGAAGACAATCAGCAGCCAAGACCCTATGGAACTAACATGACAAGGTTGGTTTAAACGTTACTGTGATAAATGTAACATCCATAGAGTAAGGTTCAACGACTATCCCGTGATGGGAGTAGAAATCAAGTGATTTCGAAGCGCATAACATCCTTTTAATAAGGATGATGATATAGTCTATTCTATGTAGAAATGCATAGTTGCTTTTAAGCAATATAGAACTAACGATTCTGTATGAATATAAAGTCAAAAGGGATCAAGATTAACCAATATGAACAAGACCTACGTCCTCTAAGATGGTTAAGTTCAAATGAAACTTTACCCGCTTAACGAAGGTTATTAAACCTTTAAGGCTTTCATGATGGTAACATCATGTCAAAACTCTTTTAATTGCTGGAAACTCTTAACATGTTATGATGAAGACAATCAGCAGCGAAGCCTATTATATAATAGGAACGTTCAACGACTATCCCTTGGGAGGGAGTACACTTCAAGTGGAGTGGAAATAGAGAGGATCCTTTTAATAAGGATCTTGATATAGTCTAGTCTCATAAGAAATTATGAGTTATTATAACCATGCGTTGAGTTATAATAATATAATATTAACGATATTATAAAATATGCACGGGAGCGACAGCTATCTACAACGCTGACTCACTAATGAAATTTACTCAGAAGAATCCATTAAAACCAGATGAAGGTTTTAAAATTAAAGGATTTGAAGTAGAAGTAGTTTTCTGTAAGAGCCGTAATAATGCTTCAGGTTTCTCAATTACTTTAATCTTTGATCAGTATAAAGGATTTAGTAACATTCTCACCAATTATCTTATTTTAAAAAATAATGGTAAGTTAGGTGGTGGTGGAAAAGGTTTTCATCTTAAAGATCTTCCTGATGTTAAATTTAATCAGGCAGGTATTATTGACCTTTACAATTCAAATAAAAAGTTCCGTAAAGTCTTTGACGAAGGTGTCGAAGAAGTTCTAGGAAACTTTATTGTTCGTTTAGATTCTAAAGAATTAGATAAAGTTTCCGGAGAAGCTGATTCTATTGACTTGGATGAGGATGAGGACGAAGATATCACTGAAAAAGATATCCGTAAAATGAAAACTAAGAAAGCATTAAAGAAAGTCGTATCTGACTATGAGCTTGATATTGATGTAAGTGCATATGAAAAAGACGACATTAAAGAACTACAAGAAGACATTATCGAAGAATTATTCGAAGATTAAAATTAATCCCCTATACTATTAACTTAGTATAGGGGATTCTTATCTCATTTTTTAAATATATATTATATGTATGAATTCATGTTATAATAACTTTTTATTTAAGAAATGGAGAACGAATTATGATCACGTTTGATTCAGTCTTGAAAAAACTTTTAGTTACAAAGGGTTATACGCCGCCTTCTATATTGAAAGAAGGCAAACTATTTAGTATTACTAGAGATAAACAATATGACGAAACTAGTGATGTCACTCAAAAAATAGACATCAAATTTCCTTTTAAAAAAATAGTTATCGAACCAGAAGAGGGAGTCTTAGTTTGTTTAGAAAGTGAAAAATACGATTTTTACGATAATATGTTTAAAGTGACTGTGATTACCACCACTGACATTCTTATAAACATTTTATGTTTTGATTTTATTTTTATTAAACCAGATTGTCATTGTTATGAGGGGTCTATAGGTGATGTTAGTAAAAAATCGATTAAGACAACTATTATTGCTAAAAAGAAGGTCTTTAGCGATGAGATGTTTGACTTAGGAAATTATGATCCTGTTGACGAAGAGCGTATAGAGACGATCGAGAAGAAAATTCAGTTAGCGGGGTGTGAGATTAGGAATTTCGTATTTAATTTAAATGAAGATAAGACGTTTATTCTAGAATCATCGCCAGATATATATGAAGACAAGTTTAAGAGCAAAAAAGGAATGTTTCTTAAATCTTTTCAGCGTCCTAATTATACCGTTTTAACACCTAAAGAGATTAGACACAAAATGAATATTTCAGATGTATGTAAAGAAACAGGTAAAAAATTAAAGTTTGGTCATGAGCGAAGAGCGTATACTATGCATTTCACCCATGAGAGATATGTCAATATGCGTGGAAAGTCGCGATTCATTCCAGCTGTTTGGGTTGGACCTGATTATGCGCGAGTTGAACGTCATCATTATAAAGTCCTTCTGAATAAATAAAATAGGAGTAAAATAATATGCTCACACGGTATTTTGAAAATAAGGTTACTAAAAAAGAAAATATTAGAGTTATTTCATCTACAGACGAATATTCTATTAGACACCATCGCGAGTATACTTTGGAGGTTATTGGGAATATTCGCGATAATAGTGATTTAACTAATGAATCAGTATACCTTCGTGTCACGTCGTTTGATAGAGATGATCGCTTAAGACTCACACATGGGACGGTATGTGTGCCAATTGTAGCAAATAGTACGGATGTAGATGTTATTTATCAGAAAGCCGTTAGAGAAGCGGATCCATCTTATTTTAAAAAATACCCTCATGCTAAGTTCTATTAATGGAGAGATTAATAACTATATCGGATATTCATGGGCAGATCAACGCTTTAGAAGATTTAATGCATATGATTAACCCTAATCTATTCACTGATAAATTTATTTTTCTAGGAGATTATATAGATAAAGGAGATAAATCTAGAGAAGTTATCGAGTTCCTAATTGACTTTGGGAAGAAATATGATTGTGAATTCTTATTAGGAAATCACGAAGATTCCTTTATAAAATTCATTAAAAATAGAAATAGGTATAGCCACACCAATCAAAAAACTATTGATAGTTATACTAAAGAAAATGAAGTTTTTGAAGTACCTACAACACATATGAAATGGCTGTTCGATCTTAAACTGTTTCATAAAGAAAGAGGATTTGCTTTTGTACATGCAGGAGTAAGTCCCGGATGTCTTCTAGAAGATTGTGATAAAGATGTTCTTTTAAAAATAAGAAAGAATTTTTACTCTTATCCAGAAATGCATAAAGATGGTATTATCGTTCATGGCCACAGTTCTACAGGTTCTATTAAATTTAAAGATAACAGGATTTCAGTAGATACTGGGGCAGGTGATGGGAAGTTATTGTCAGCAGTAGATGTGCTAAACAGCCATATTTGGCAAGTAAAAATTTCTCATAAGGGTTGATATGGGAACGCTTATTTTAATTGTATCTTTTATTTTAGTAATTTGTGCTTTATTATTCCAAAAGGAGGAGAAAAATGAGTGAATTTCAGTATACACAATGTATTGCATGTCTAACAGATATAGGGTTTATTCATATAGACGAAGAAGCTTATATTTGTACACACGGTTTAAGTATTGAAGAAGCAGTATGTCTGTTTACAAGTAAGGTAGATAACCTAGAAGATCTCATTGGGTCGGATATTTGTATTTTTGATTACTCAGATAGAAATGTATTAGAATTTTCAGATAATATATTTGATAGTTCTCCTAGCGAAGAAAGTATAGAACACATCAGGAAAATGTTATTTATTTATTCTCTGGACGACATTTTAATTACGAAAGAAGATCTTGATATTTATATACCAGAAAAAAATATTCTTAGTAATAAAGAAGAGAAATACCTAGTTTATTTTACGCCCCATACAGCAGAACCAGCAGTTATTTTAGAAATGACTCAATCTCAAATTAATGAAGCTAACAGATTATATCATAAAGGTCTAAAAGATAATTCTGGAACGGTTGATATTGATAAATATTTAAATAGTATGGAGAAGGCTAATATTGCTGTTTTTGTGTGCACAGATAATATTGGCGGTGTAAAAACGTGGAATGATACTAGAACAGTTCTTAATGAACCGACACCACCGATCGAAGAGGCATATATTATATCAAGCTCCTATGAAGATCGTGATTGTATTGATCAAGATACAATACATGAAGATATGCGTGATATCGCTAATTTACTAGAACCCTTTACGCGAGAAAAGAGTTTAAACGAAAAACGTAATGAATTTATGGAATTTTTCAGATCAGATGAGTTCAATGAAGCTCTTGATGCAAATGATTGTGTTGAGGTATTTCGTACATGTATGAAAGGTAGTACTGATTTTACACCAAATCTATTAAATGAAATATTTACAGATTATTCAGTAAATCTTGAAGTATCTACTATAAAGGAGTAATAAATATTATGTCTGTTTTTGATGGAAGACAACCCGTAATAATACCTATTATAATGTGTTCAGTCCTATTATTAGCTGCTCTTTCAATGATGGTAATAATCGCTGTTTCACTATCTAATAACAATGATTCAAATATCAATTGGAAAGTAAATGAACACGGTATCAAATACTTCTTAACTGAAATCGAGGGACGAACATTTATTAAAGTAAAGGATGGTGATATTTCTGGTCCGATTGATTTTGAGGAGTAAATGAAGAAATTTATATACTGTAAACAGTGTGGGTTAGTTGTGAATTAAAATCTGGAGAAGTCAGTTGTAATCATTGTTGCAATTTAACAATCTCTAGAGTTACGTTTAGTGAAGAAGAATATAAAGAATATAGTCCATTAATTGATAAATATGGTCTTATTGAGTTTATGCGAATGTTTAATAATAATGAAATAAAAGTTTATCGTATTTAAATATTAGTAACGGAGCTTTAAAGAACTATTTGTATTGTATGGCGACATGGATTATGACAAATTTGACAAAACTCAGATGAAAGTATACCCATAGTACAACACAATGGTTAGATGCGTGCCAAACTATGAACACGACCAAGTACTAACTGCTGTTGGTCTGAAAGGCTTTTCTGAGATGACTATGAACTTGTTGTGTCGGAAACTAACTGGAATCACCTGAGAAAGTAAAGGTATATTATGTATCTAGTCATGAACGCTAATAGAACTGTAGGGTACGCAACTAACGACAAGCAACTTGCTTATGAAGTCCAAAAGGGGGCCATAAGTAATTGTTATAACGAAGACGGTATACTTTGCCCTGTTGCCGTTGCATTCTGTAACGAGTGGAGTGGTGAAGAAGACTGCACACTGGAGGCAATATGATAGTAACGGAGTATTTATAAATGTTTATACTAAGACTTAGTAAAGAAGATCTTGTTACTATGAAAGAAGTCATTAAATTTGCAAAAGAATATCGAAATAATGAAAAGTACCCATTAGACGTTAATACACTAGAAAAGAAGGTTGAAGATCTGGAAAAAACTCATACAATACTTAACCACTCATCAGAATAAAAAGGAGAATAAAAATTGACCGAATCAGTTTCTAGCTCAGGGTTTTCGACTATTCTACAAAAGAATAAAGATGACATTAATCAGATTAAAACATTTCAAAACATGCCAGTAACAACAAAAGCACGAAATATTGCATTTACCAGTATTGTAGTAGGATCTTTATTCTTTACTGGATTATTTGCTCTTCAGATTATTCAAGGATTATTTGCTCTTGTTATGGTCGGATGTTTAGGTGTTGGTTCATTCTTTAGTCTACGTTTCTTAAAGGCAATGGATCCAGCTATTCAACAAAAGACACGTAATTATCGTATCAAAGTAATGACTGAGGAGGCGCGCAAGAATTCAATTTCTCAATTAGATAATCAAGTTCTTCTCAAAAACGATCAACTTAAAGCTGCAAGGAAGTCTCGTGATAATATTGGGGCGATGCTTAAAGGCATTGAATCTGAATTTCGAAAATCTGATCCAACTAGCCAGTATCATTCACAAAAAGAACAGCTTTACAATACTGTTAAAACAGCATATGAAAAAGTAGTTGTTAATGTAGAAAAAGCAAAATGCGATATTGACGAATTTACAGAGAAAGTTAATGAGTTTAAGAAAATGGAGAAGTTTTCAAAACTTATCAATAAGACTTTATCTGCGCTTGGATCAACAAATGTCGATCTTGATAGTATACTTAGTTTAGCGGCATTCGAACAAATTGAAGATAATTTTAACAACGCTCTTGTTGGTATCGAGAATGCGTCTCGTGATTTGGAGGTTTAGGCAAATATAATTTTCTCCTAATAAAAGACCCGCAGAGTCAAATAGACTACGAGGTCTTTATAAAAATGGTAAGAAAAATAATATTCTTAGACAAGCTTAAGATGCGGTCTAAGACAATACGCTGAACGCGTAATGTAGTTGTTATAATGTGTATAGCAACACTGAATTTTCTAATAGAAACTTTGATAAGTTTCGTAAAAAAGAAAGCAGGTTTAATTGAAAGAAGATAAAATTAGTAAGTCAACTAAAGTAATGTCAGTTGTATCTATTTCGTTAATTATTGTTATGTTAGCAGTAGGCTTAGCATCATGGAAAAGTACTAAGCAATCATCACGTAGTAACCATGGATCGTCATCTAGTCCTTTTTAGAAAGATTAAAATGAAAGAATATGCGCTCAGATTTAATGATGGATCAAAACACTGGTTTAGAATCACATCTTTAGGAGAAATTGAAGATGCAAATATCCCTATAGCTGCAACATATTCGGCAAATTGTATTATTGATTTGGATTCTGGTTCTATAATTAAAAGTATTAAACAAACTCATATTGATAAAGAAAAATTGAATGAGTTGAAATCAGTACCTTTCTTAAGCAATGTATTATGTCAACTTTATGATATTGACTCAATGGATCCTTGTATGCATGATAAAATTAGAAGAGCACTAAATAATTTTATAAGATTTGAATGTCGGGAAGATATAAATAAAGAGATATCACGTCACTCTAACCTTTAACTGAAAAAATGGAGAAGAAAATGGTATATTCGTTTAGTAGTAAAATTGTTGTTATGATTATTGTTGCAATGTTATTTCTTATGGGAGGTTCTGTTTATGCATCTTCCCTTAAAGTAGGGACAGGAGGGACTTCTGGCAATTATTATGCGATGGGTAATGATATCAGTTCTTACTGTAAGGGTTCTCTTGCTGAAGGGGATGATCTCCAAATTTTTGAATCAGGAGCTTCTGTCGATAATATTAACGGTATGAAGAATAAAAAATTTTCCGCTGGTTTCATTCAAGAAGATGTTCTTCAATATTATTCAAAACAAGATCCACGCGGCATTAACGGAAATCGTATGAAGATTATCTCTGGACTTCATATGGAAGTTCTATATCTTCTCATCCCTAAAGGATATGAACCTGAAGGTAATTTATTGTCGTCATTCTCAAGTATGTTTGAAGATGACGAACCTTTATCACTTGACGTTCTCGAAGGTCAATCTATTGCTGCTTCTGGCGGTGCGGTAGTCAGTGCTGAAGCTCTTAGTTTCTTTACTGGTGTAAAATACGATGTAGTGCCGTATAAAGGTAAAACTCCTACTAATATGCCTATTCTTTTAGTTGGTGGACAATCATATGCGCCAGTTGAAAAGTTATTAACCACAGGACAGTATAATCTAGTGAGTCTTGACGGCGATACTATCCAAAGAGGTGCCCCATTTTATACTAAACTAAATGTCACATATACAATTGATGGAGCTAATTATAAAGCATCGACAGTTGGTGTACGCGCTCTACTGGTCGGTAAGTCATTTCGTAAAGAAGATCGTAATACAAGCATGCTTGGTTTAGCAAGCTGTATCTATGAAAGTCTTGCAGATTTAGCTGATGACCCTGACACCAACCCTAACTGGCAGTCTGTATATGAGTTGAATGACGGTTCACAACAAACGAATTGGCCTTATTTCCCAATTAACTGAGAAGTGAGGTGGTATGGCTAATGTAGCGGCTACAAATATGATCGATCTCCCATGCGAGTGTGATGGAACTGCCCCTAAAAGTATCATTCAATCACACTCAATTAGTTCAGGGTACTCTTCAAGCAGGTCAGAGTGCCTTCGATTAAGCGATGCTGATAAGGAGCTAATGAAATATATTGTAAAATTTGATGGATATAAATCCTTTAAAATTACAATTGAAAATGATGAAGACGATGAAAAATTTGTATGTACCGGAATCTTCAAAGGGGTAAGTAATAGTATTAATAGTCCTGAAATTAGTACAGAATTATACTTATGTAACACTATTAAATCCACATCTAATATTAATATAGAAGAGGAAAAAAATATGTTTAGTGACTATGTCATTGAAAATGTATCATTAAATGATATCGACCCAATCGCTCTTGAAGTTGCGCTTGACCAAATTAAAAATAAACTCGTAGGTACTAGTATTAAAGAAAAGGATGGTAAGACTTATCTTATTCAGAATGGTAAATCTATTGAACTCAGCGGCGATGAATTTAAATCAATGATTCGTAAATTTGTAATCGGAAAGAAATTATCAGACTTTGATAATTCTTCAAGTAATATGGTTCTGTTAATTAAAGAACTAGGTATTTTATCTTCAGCTACTTTACAATCTCCTAGTGTAGAACTTGATTCATTCTTTGAGTAGATAAAAGGAGTAGTATAGTGGGATTAGAGCAAACTCCGATTAGGTCAATTAAAGTAGATTATAAATGTGAAGAATGTAATAAAGGGTATATGCGCCCTACTGGTCTTATGCTAACGTCTAATCCTCCTAAATTTCCTCATAAATGCAATATCTGCGACCATGAGGAAATCTTCTATGAAAAGTATCCTACTATTAGATATGTATTAGAAGGTGAGATATTAGATTTAGATAACTACGAACAACAAACGTGTTAGGGAGCGTTAATGTCTGATAAAATTAAGTGTAATAATTGTCACAATGAAGAGATTGTAAGAGTAACATCTCCTAAATCAAATATTAGACTACAACTCTCCAATCAAGATAAAGAGTATATTGGACGTGTTCCTATTAATATAGGTATTGGTGATAATGAAGTAATTGACTTTAGTTATTG
>Ga0193964_1000622_pt1 | contig 17017 bp, 16 predicted proteins | sample FB_7_MG_FD_140323 | JGI IMG/M metagenome (GOLD analysis project Ga0193964, IMG submission 140323) | Microbial mat bacterial communities from the Broadkill River, Lewes, Delaware, United States - FB_7_MG | ecosystem: Environmental > Aquatic > Freshwater > River > Microbial mats | place: USA... | reverse complement strand
CAGGATGGCCAAAATTGCCGGCAAATTCCGTTTTTACCTGTAACCTGGAAATATCCAGGGCACTTGTATGTTTAGCTTTGCCATGTTTAAAGGACTTAAGGCCTGTCCCGGAAAAAATAAAATTTCCTGCCTGGTGTTCAAAATCACCTGAAACAAACAGCTTGAATTGAGGATCGGAAAGTTGAATTTGATCGAAAAAATCCACCGTGGACAAAGGCAATGCCATAAGTTTAGGTGTAATATCCCAGGTCTTGGAGGTTTCGTTTTGAAAGGTCAAGGAAAATTGATTAACCGTTCCCGATGTAATCCGGGATAAGATTTCAAATCTGAACGGCCCCCAATTGATGCCGGGACTTCTGATCCGTACGGGACCGTCTGCCTTAAGAACCATGGTAGTTTTTCCAGAAGAAAAAACACCTGAAATTTTTGGGAATTTGATGTTCAAATGGGGATCAGGTTTGAGCCCCAGATCCTTAAGTTCGAAATGAAACGTTGAAAAATCTTTTGTTTCAATTGCGAAATTCACAGGCCCGTAAAATTTGCTTAACACTTGACCGCCGGCTGGAACCATGGCAAGCAGCATTTCAGGATAAAGACGTTCTGCTGAAATTTTAACCTGCGCGGGACTTTGTGAAAAATTAGCCGTGGCACCAAGCGTGAGTTCTTGATTCATGGGGAAAATGGACAGTTTTATGTCCGTAAGAAGCTTTTCACGGTCCAGTTGGACATCTGCCTCCAGGGGGATGCAAAGTCGGTCTTTTCCGGTCTCAATAAAGATGGTGCTGTTTTTTAAAACAATGTGTGCCGGAAAATATGCAAAATAGGATTCAAAGGCACTGATATCAAAATCAAAGACAGGGTCTGAATGATCCACCGCCTTGTCCTGGGGAAATGAAAATCCGCAGACCCGGATTCTTTTTTTTTCATCCAGATGAAGGGTAAGATTAAGCCCGGAAATAACGAATCTTTCAACACTGACAATATTTTTTGTATCCATGTGGTAATCGAAGCGGATGGAGTCCAGGCGCAGATCCTCACCAAAGGAAATATCACTGACCTGCGTGTAATTGCCCCCCAAACGGGATACCGTAAAATCCAGACGCTGATTTCCCGGCAAGGGACCAAGGGCTGAACGGACGATATGCTTTGAAATGTGAGGCAAAAAAATAATAATACCCTGAATACAAATACACAGCACAAGTAACAAGCATGCCGGCAATAAAAATTTTAAAATAATTTTAAATGGCATTTTTAATGTCTACGCGCAGCAAAAGATCCCCCGGGGGCATACCTGGTATGGATTTGCCCATCCCCTGAAGGCGCAGCAGGGATCCACGCCGGATACCTGCAGGCACCACCACCCGGTAAACGGCTTTTTTAAATCCCCAGGGGACGGTAACAAGTTTTTTCGTCCCTGTGAGTGCTTCAAGGGAGGTCAGTGAAATGGTACCGTAAAGATCAGATCCGCCTGAAGGGCCTGCTTCAGGGGTAAGGACATGAAGCTTTGGGCTGCGTTTTTTGACGGTATATCTGTCAACTTTTTCGCTGAATCCGGCCTTGGGCAGTTTAGAGTTCAGGCTAATAAGGGCCATACCCGAAAGAAAACCGCCAATGTGTGCCCACCAGGCAACGCCGGCACCGGCACCCTGCCCTGTGGCATTAATGAATTGAATAAAGAACCAGATCCCCAAAAAAACAAACGCAGGTATGCTGACAAACAAAGGAAAAATAAGAACAGGTACCAGGGTGAGGATTTTATTTTTCGGATGGAGAAGAAAATAAGCGCCCATAACCCCTGCAATGGCACCGCTTGCACCAATGGTCGGCACGGCGGATGAATGGTTAAGCAAAAAATGAAAAAACGCAGCGAGCAGTCCACAAATCAGATAAAAAGCGATAAACCGAAACGGGCCTAACGCCTGTTCAATGTTGTCACCGAAAATATATAAAAACCACATATTTCCGATAAAATGCCAAAAACCGCCATGCAGAAACATATAGGTAAAAGGTGACGACAATTTATTCAGCCAGGAAAAATAGGCCGCCATCTGCGCCACGGTATATTTTGCAGGGACAAATCCGAATGTATAGGAAACGGCCTGATCATTAAGACCTGTAATCATCTGCCAGACAAATACCAAACTGGTGATAAAGATAATGCTACAGGTTGCCACGGCACAGGAGGTGGCTTCCTGTTCGTCTCTTAATGGAATCATTACGGCACCACCCGGAGTTGGAATCTTTCAGACAATCGAATTTTAAGTTTTTTTAAAAGTTCCATCACCGCGTCTTCAGGTGTGTAGTCTCTAAGATCCCTTCCTTTGGAAAGAGACTTGAACAGGACTGAATTTTTTTCATCCAGGTTAAGGGATAACTGCACATATTCAAGAAGGATAAAGTAAATATCAGCCATCTGATGCGCTTGGCTCCTGGCGATAATAGTCTTTCCCCTAAGCGTCAAGCTTTGTTCAATGGCCTTGATCGCCTGATCTACACTGGAGATTGATTCGGGAAAATCAAAACCTGCATCAATCATCTGCTCCGCCTGCCATGAGTCTTCTTCGGTCTCAAGGAAATCCAGATACAATACAGCCGACAGAATGGCTTTAACATCGTAATAGATATCAGAGTCATGGCTGGCCCTTGGGCCTGCAACGTTCAGTACACGGATATCTTGCTCCAGAATAAAGGCGTGAAGGGTCAATGCCGCCTCAAAAATGTCCTGTTCCAGCAAATTTATTCTGAAAACCCAGTTGTCTGTTTTCCGTGCAAACGAATAGGTCAGGGCTGAACCGCCGGTTAAAGGTCCCCGGGCAATGATAACCGTACCGTCGGAATCAAGTATATTTTGCCGGGTCCGGGCCGGATAATCCCGGGTATCCATCTCCTTTAAATTGTAACAATCAGGCAATGGACCGGATTCGGTTCTCCGGCCTTTGGTAATCCATCCGCCATGGGGAACATTGAATTTTATGGCGGTATCCAAAGCAGCTCGGTCCGCCCCTGTCTGTCCGCCTGACACAATTTTATTTAAAAGGTCCATGGCATCCTTATGTTGTATGCGTTTCGAAAATTAGTAATGCGGTATTATATCAATAAAAGCTATCGGAATAAATAGTACATAGACGAAACCCCGTGTTTGGGCGGCTAAATAGAGGCAAACATGCCCACAACGTTGTATAAATGCAAGGTCTGTCTGTTAGAAGGAGGGTTCTACGGCACACTCAAATGCGTCGGTTTCAAAATCCATGCTGAATTCATCAAGAAGCGCACGTATCCGGATAATATCGTTTTTCGTTTTTTTTATCATAACAAGGTGCTGATTTTTTTCCTCCTGTTTAAGGCAGAAAAGTGCATCCATATCCTTGTTCAAAGTTTCATACATGGTAAAACGCTGAAGAATTTTGTCTTTAAAATCCCGTGTTACCGCGTCGATCAAAGGGAAAAAATAATCCTGTTTCAAACTGCTGTGATAGGCTTTTATCTGCCGCTGCATGATGTTCAGCGTTCTTTTCTTAATTCTGCCGGCGGCCCTGTCAAGCCCGGGCGTAAAGGAAAATCGCACATGCTTGTCCAGCACGGCAGATACAAACAAAACCAATGAATGAAAACTGAAATCGGTGACGGCATTGGCCTGCATCGCCCGGGTATATTCAGGCGAAAAAATCTGGGCCGGCAAATGCAGCCCTAAAATCTTTTTGATGTTTTCAAGGTCAGCCGCCTTGGAATATTCTTCCTCTTCTTTGATCATTTCAAGGGAAACCCGGCCGTCCTCCCGGTCCCCTGGGGCGCCCATGGTAACATAATCGATGCGGTAGGAATCCAGAAGAGATTTAAAATATGACTCTATGCGTTCTTCTTGAATGCTCACCAGTTGTTTAAGTTCCGGGGTTACCTGTTCAAGGATAAAAAGGTCAAGCTCGCGTTTGAAGTCCTGGAACATCATATACAGAATCTGTTTAAATCCCGTTGCATCCACCCCTTCCCTGTAGAGCTGTGAGTCAATTCTGGCCTTCCGAATAAATTCGGTCACAAGTTTAGTGATATTTTCACTGTCTTTAAGGAATGCATTTTTTAAATTGGACTCAATCTCCCTGCGAAGCGCGGATACGGCTCCCGTAACGGAGTTGTCAACGATAACCCGTAAGCGCCTGGCATTGCCTTCAAGATCGGCAAGGCGTTTTCTTGCCTTTTCCTGGTCTAGAAGCCCCGCAGAAAAGACATCAAAAAGGATTTGTATTTTTTCATCAAGAATATGGATGACAATTTTAAGTCGCTCAATGTGATTGGCGTAGAACAAATTGAACCGGGACGCTTCAAACAACTGATTAAATCCGGCAAGAAAACGACTATATTCTCTGGTGCAAAAAGCGACCATCTCCTTGTCCTCCTGCCAGAGCCCAAGGCGCTTCTTGTTTTTGGATGAAATGCGTTTGCCAAGAGCGTCAAAAAGGGTATACAACGCTGAAAAAGAACAGACCCTGACATCCGGCACCAAAAGTTTTAATTCGGCAATTGTTCTATCCCGTGTCACCTTCAGGTTGTTTAAGTTCTCATGTTCACTTAAATCACAGTTGAAAATAAAAAGAATATTTTCCATCAGCCCAAGGCGTTTTATCCGTTTTAAAAATACCATGTCGGACTGACGAAGCCCCGTACGTGACGAGATGCAGTAAACAATCAGGTTAGCCGCCTCAAGATAGGAAAATATTTTTTCAAGTACGGCAGGATCAGTGGAATCGGCACCTTGGCAATCGGCAATTTCAACGTTTGGATGAATGGTTTTTCCGTACACCTCCAGGCACACGTCTTTGACATAAAAAGCCTTGGCAGAGTCCGCCGTAAACTGTTTGTGATTGTTAAAGGATTTGGCATCAAAGCTGATGGTCTGTGCATCTGAGCCGATAACGTCCAGACACTGTTTATATCCGTCAAGGGCATTGCGGATGACCAGTGCCTCAGGGCGAAGTCCCTGGGATGTAATTGGAAATGAAGAGACAATGGTATCAAAAATACGGCGCAGTTGCTGCCGGTCCTGGGTACGTCTGATATCAAAAGACGGGGATTCGTCCTGGCCGGGAAACATCTCCAGACAGCTTTCAATTTCACTGTTGATGTCATCCCATGATTTAAGATGAATAATTGCCCTGTTTTTTTTGCCCTTTCTGATACGGGTGGTAATGGATGTCACCACCCCTGCCCCGCGCTGAACCAGTTCTCTGCCTGAAACTGCGTTGATAAACGTGCTTTTCCCAGATTTGATCACCCCGACCACAGCCACACGCAAAACACCTTCACTGATATAGGAAGGGATTTTACTGCAAAGCTGTCTGCTCTCAACAAGGCTTTTGTCCGAATGGTTCGAAACAGCAGCCAGATCGTCGATCACCGAGAGGGTATCAGCAACTAAATTTTCTATGGATTCCTGGGGTTTTAAAGTCATTGGCCCGGCAAATCAGATCAGCATCATGGCTTTTTCATATTTCAGGTCCGGCTTGGTCTCAAACATGATTTCCCTGGACATATCACAGGTGAGCCAGGCTGAATCGGCAAGTTCATTATCTAACTGCATGGGGCCCCACCCGGCGCAACCCAGAAGGATCATAAAGGTATCAGGTCCCTGCCCCAGGGCAATGGCTTCCAGAATGTCCCGGGAATTGCTCAACGCCAGCCAGTCTGAAATCTTAAGGGTTTCGCTCCACTGAAACGGGCCGCAGTGAAGTACAAATACACCCGAAGGCTGAACCGGCCCGCCAAGGAAAATATCTATTTTATCGATACTCTCATTGCAGGTAATGCCTAAATCTTCAAAAAGTTCCCTACCGGTAAGTAACGGGTGGACTTTATTGACAATAAAGCCAAGGGCACCGGATTCATTGTGCTCACAAAGACAGGTGACGGTCTGTGCAAAATTGGGATCCGGAAGGCCGGGAATGGCCATGATGAATTTACCTTTCATATTTCCCGTAATCTGGTCGTTCATCAATTCTTCTCCATGATGCCGGCCGGCATGTTATGTCCTTTTTTATAAGAAAGTTTCAATAAGTTGCTCAATTACTTTCTTACTTAAGTTGTGGGCTGAGCCCGGGTATCGATAGACCAGGTCAGCCCATGGCTGTTATGATCAAGATTGGTATTACAAACAAACTAAATATTACAAACAGGGCGCTAATTTCAAATATTTTTATTTAATTTGCAATAATTTATTTAGTGTCAGGCTCTTTTTCACGTCCGTATACATCATCAAACCGGACAATATCATCTTCCCCCAAGTATGGGCCTGACTGAACCTCTATCAGTTCCAGGGGAATTTTGCCCGGATTTTCCAGCCGGTGCATGGTGCCCAGGGGAATGTAGATAGACTCGTCTTCTTTTAAAAGAATCTCTTCAGTACCTTTGGTGACAATGGCCGTGCCGGATACAACGGTCCAGTGCTCAGCCCGGTGATGGTGTTTTTGCAAAGACAACTTTGCCCCGGGTTTTACGGTGATGCGCTTTACCTGGTACCTGTCCGCCATGTCTATGGTTTCATAATCGCCCCAGGGCCGGTAGACTTTGGCATGGGAAACCGCTTCTTCTCGCTTTTGCGCTTTGAGCTGGGTAACTATTTTTTTTACATCCTGGACCTGATCCCGGGGGGCCACCAGCACAGCGTCCTTGGTGTCCACAATCACAAATTTTTCAAGGCCCACGGCAGCCACAAGACGACTGTCGGAATGGATGTACGTATCCGTGACATTGTGTACCAGCACATCCCCGCTGGTCACATTATTGCACTCATCTTTGTCCCCAGTCTGCCACAACGCGTCAAAGGAGCCAAGGTCATTCCATCCGGCATCAAGGGCAATGACAACGCCTTTTGCTGTTTTTTCCATCACGGCATAGTCAATGGAATCCTCTGTAATCGCTTCAAATGCCGCTTTATCCACCCTGAAAAAATCAAGATCCATATTTCCATTTTTAATCGCTGTGCGGCATTTTTCCAGCATGTCCGGGGCAAACGCCCCAAGTTCGGAAATAACGGCAGAGGCCTTGAACATGAACATGCCTGAATTCCAGCAGAAATCACCGGATTCAAGATAGGAGACCGCTGTCTCATAATCAGGCTTTTCAACAAACCGATCAATCATGAAGGCCGGATCTGAATTATCAAGTCTATCTCCTTTCTTGATATACCCGTAGCCTGTTTCCGGCGATGAAGGTACGATGCCGAAGGTGACCAGTTTGCCCTGCCGGGCCAGTTGCGCACCCGATTGAATGATTTCATGGAACGCGTCAATGTTTTTAATTTCATGATCTGCAGGCAGTACCAGCATCACCGGGTCATCCTGATGCCCAGACGTAAGATTTTCATCAAGAATCAAGGCTGCCAGAGCAATGGCCGGGGCCGTATTCCTGGCAGCCGGTTCAAGAATAATCTTAAAGTCATTAATATCAATCCGGCGGATCTGCTCTGCGGTCATGAATCTGTGGTTTTCATTGCATATAACTACCGGATCGCCAAGATCGTTAAGGCCTGATAACCGCAAAATGGTATTTTGCAGCATGGTATGCGCGTTGTACAAATTAATGAGCTGTTTCGGGTACAAAGACCTGGACATGGGCCACAATCTGGTTCCGGAACCACCGGCCAGGATAACAGGATAAATCATTGTCTCTCCATTATTTTTGTGCAAGATAAAAGGTTAAGGTCAATGTCTTTCCAACTGGATAGGATTCAATATGCTTAAGATTGAATCCGGTTCTGTCCATCCACCCTGAGATCTGCTGCGGGGTAAACCCCAGCCAGACCCCGCCAATGATATCTTTGATCTCTTCCTGGTTGTGTTTTAAAAAATCCACCAGAAGAAACAAGCCCCCGGGATTAAGGACCCGGTACACCTCCCGAATCGCTTTTTCAGGTTCGGATACATGGTACAATACCATGCTCATCAGGGCCGCATCGGCCTCCCGTTCACGCATGGGAAGATGTTCCAACTCTCCTATGCGAAGCTCTAGACTCGGGCTTTCCGGCAGCCGAAGCCGTGCCTGTTCAAGCATCTCAGGGGAGACATCCACGCCAATCAGGGTCTTTTTACCCCTGTCAAGGAGACCGGCAAGCATTTCACCGGTACCGCAGCCAAGGTCAGCAATAACCACCGCATCCTGAAGATGAGGTTCAAACACAGCGTTGGGATTAAAATCGCCAAGGACCTTTCTTTTTAAACGGTCCCAGCGTGGGGCTGCGGTTCTGAAAAAACGCCTGGATCTATTTTTTCTTCTTATAATACATTGCTTTGTGCGGGCAAGATCTTCCTGGAATTCCGGATCGTTCCCAAGCTGCCTGCAGGCAAGAACAATAAGTTTCCGGTTGTATTCGTTTTTATTGGTGGCATAATAAATGAAACTGCCGTCTTTGCGTGAGACCAGCAAGCCTGCTTCAAGCAAAATTTTTAAATGCCGGGACACCCCGGACTGCACCATGTTCACCACGGAGACAATTTCATTTACATTGAGTTCAAAATGCTCAAGGATAAACAAAAGCCGCAGTCGGGTGGGATCAGATAAGGCTTTAAACTGTTTAATTATTTCCATAAAAGTGCTGGGTGACCCATTTAGGATTGAATAGTGATCTGGTCACCAAAATTCATAATTTTACATTCAATGCCGTTAGAACTGACTTTTTCACAAAAATCTTCAGGATTTGCTCTGATCACGTCAAATGTGTTGTAGTGCATGGGAACGGCCTGAACCGGTTTTACAAAATCACAGGCCATGGCTGCATCTTCGATTCCCATGGTGAAGTTATCGCCGATGGGCACCATCATGGTATGAATATCGTTAAGCTGCCCAATAAGCTTCATATCGGAAAACAGCCCGGTGTCCCCCGTATGATAAAAGGTGATGCCGTTGATGGTGATCACAAACCCTGTGGGGGTGCCATGGCAAACATTATCCGGGGTCACTGAGCTGTGGAGGGCCTGGGTCAGCTTTACCTTGCCGAAATCAAACCCAAAGGCCCCGCCGATGTGCATTTTATGGACATTAAGCCCTTTGGCATCTAAATAAGAGGCAAGTTCGTTTTCACAAATGCATAAGGCATTGCATCTTTGGGCAATGCTCAGGGTATCGCCGAGATGATCCCAATGGCCATGGCTGATCAGAATATAGTCTGCTTCAACGTCTTCGGCCTTAACCGGTGATGTGGGATTATTATCAAAAAAAGGGTCAATCAAAATTTTTAACCCGTCATCACAGGTAATCTGAAAAGCGGAATGGGAAAAATATCTAAGTTTCATGGCAGAAGCTCTTGTGTAATTGTTAAAATTTGTATTGTTTTACCATATTACGCCCAAATCTCAAGCCGTGATAAAAATTCAAGACAATAAAATTGGGATTCAAAATAGAACGGTGGACAAAAATAAAGGAGAAACAGCCCGGATTTGATTACATGAGACAAAAATAATGGGCAGCATTCAGCACATGCTGCCCAGAAACAAAGGATGAAATGACGTTTAGCTTACGCTGACAACCGGGCAGTCAGCCTCCAATATCACCGTTTGAGCCGTGGAGCCAAATAGTAGTTTGCCTACATTTGAACGGCTTTTCACGCCAATGATAATTTCATCCACATTTTTTTCATTTGCAAACGCAACAATATCTTCCCCGGCCTCCATGCCACGTATCAGAAGATGTTTTTCACAGGCTATTCCCTGGGCCTTGAAAAAAACTTGCGCCTGGTCCAGGTTATTTTCCGCTTCCAGGATTTTTTTCTGGTCCTTTTCAGTCCCCTCCAACATTGAGGTGACAACCAGTACCGTGGCCTCAAACGCCTTTGCGTGCTCAACAGCAAGCTTGAGCAGATCCTGACCGATATTGATGCCTTTATATCCAATGAGAATTTTCATAGAGTTCCTCTCTTTTCTCGTCACTTATTTTTATCAACCCGATATCATAAACAAACAACAGTCGTTGAAAAAAGCAATAATCTAAAATAATGGATCAAACCATGTTTAACAAGACTAAAATCTCAATCGTTGCGGATAAAAGCACCGATAATAAGCAACAGAACACCCAAGCCGATCAAGACCCCTGAAAAATGAATCTCATAAAAAAATGAGTATAATACATTGTAAACCGTATCATTGGAGATCCAGTCCAGAATTTTATCGGTAATTCCTTGAAAAAAAGTGGAAATGGTCATGGTTGACATAACACCGGCGGTGCCCATAAATTTAGCCAGCAGGGCAAACAATCCAAGTACAAGACCGGCAATAATTGAAAAAATCCCCAGCTTTGAGGTCATGATTTTTCCTTAATTAATTTCGTTTTAATATTTTCAGATCAGCCCATGGCTGTTATTACTGTCATCTTTACGCGATTCATTGTATATGCAGGCTGTATTTCAGGTCAAACTATTTCAGACCATCTTTATACGTAGATAGTGCCTGAACGAAAACCTGCATCGGATGCCAAACTATGACACAAACCTCAACCTTTAAAAAAATCGGAGTTGCCTCGTTCATCATGATGGCATCGGTGTTTGCCAGCAGGATCATCGGTCTTGTACGGGAAACCTCCATCGCCTGGATGGGCGGTGCAAGCGCCGGCGTTGACGCCTATCAGGTAGCGTTTGTGATTCCTGAAATTTTAAACCATGTGGTGGCGTCCGGGTTTTTATCCATTACATTTATCCCCATCTTTACCCGTTATCTTGTTGAAAACAACGAACAGGAAGGATACCGGGTTTTTTCGGTTATCCTGAACTGCTTTGGTGCAGGTCTTTTGGTTTTTATCTGCGTTTCCATGGTTTTTGCCCCGGAACTGATTTGTGTCCTTGCCCCCGGGCTTAAGAACGGCCCGGCCTTTGACCTTGCCGTACGCATGACCCGGATCATTATCCCGGCCCAGTTTTTCTTTTTTGCCGGAGGGCTGTTCAATGCCGTACAATTCTCAAAGGAACGATTTCTTTTCCCGGCACTTGCACCATTGATTTATAATACCGGGATTATTATAGGGGGAATACTGCTGTACCCAGTTCTTGGCATGGAAGGATTTGCCTGGGGTGTGCTGGCCGGTGCCTTTTTCGGCAGTTTCCTGCTCCAGTTGTTTGGGGCCGGACGAGTGGGACTGACCTATATACCCAGTTTTAATTTCAGGCATCCCGATGTAATCAAATACGTATTGTTGACATTACCCCTGATGCTTGGACTGACCATGACCTTTTCCACGGAAATTTTGATGAAATTCTTTGGCTCATTTTTAAGTGAGGGAAGCATTTCAGCCTTAAATTACGCCCTTCGTATCATGTTTATCCTGGTGGGGCTTTTCGGCAATGCCGTTGGCGTGGCCTCCTACCCGTTCATGGCAAAAATCGCTGCAAAAAAAGATTTTGCCGGCTTAAACACCATCATCAATCAAACGCTGAAATATATCTTCATTGTGATGCCCTTTTCAGTTGTCTTTATGATTCTGAACAAAGAGGTTGTGGCCATTTTATTCCAGCGCGGGGCTTTTGACGCCCATGATGCAGCCCTGACCTCCGGGGTGCTGCCGTATTTCATGGCAGGGGCATTTGCATTTTCCGCCCAGACCATTGTTTCCCGGGGGTTCTTTGCCGTTCAAAATACATTATTCCCTGCCATTTTCTCCACTGTATGTGTGGCGTCAAGTCTGCCGTTGCTTTATTTTGCAATGACAACCATGGGGATCAAAGGCGTGGCGTTTGGTCTGTCTTTGTCCGTGATCATTACCACCGGCGCTTTATTTGAAGTGTGGAGCAAAAAAACCAAAAACACCGGGCGATCAGATGTCTACACTTTTTTTGGTGAAATGCTGCTGGTCAGCATCGCGGTATGGCTGATTCTAAAAGCGGTATATACTGAAATTATTCATATGATCCCGATCTCCGGTTTTTTCGCCCATATATTCATATGTATTATTGTCGGCACGTTATTTCTGATCATTCTGGCAGGTATTGGAAAAATCTTTAAAATCAGAGAGGTCAGCACGCTCTATGCCAAGGTGCTGGCAAAGACCGGTTTGCTTAGGAACGGGTCTTAAAAAACCTGCCCATTTTGCTATTTCCCGGAACGCGGGCGTCCAGTATGGTCCTTTCTAAATTAACATCAAACTGTAAGCAAATCACCTAGGATTGCCCTGCAAAATTCGAAAATCAGTCTTGACAATTTGGGGGATATATTATTCATATGCTGTTAATATTTGAATGATCCCAACATTATCGTTTCGTTTTGAATTACAATATGAACTGGAAGACGCAATGAATCAATATTCTACCGCCTCAGAGTTATTTGATGCCTGTGGTGTGTTGTTTGGTCCTGACGTCGAGGTTTCCATAGAATTTTTAAAATATCTGCAACCGTCTGGAATTAAAGATGCATACCGGTGCCAGGCATTTAAAACGCATCCGGATCGTGCCGCTGCATTGGATCAGGATGAAGAATTCTTAAATGACCGGTTTAAAACCCTCACACAAGCCTATGAACGTTTAATTGCTGCTGTAAAAGGGAATGGACGCGTTTTGATGCAACAATCAAAGCCCCGGACACCCGAGCGCCGACCAGAGTATCGAAAACCGACGAAAAAGCCTAACCCATATCCTAAAAATGATCATTTCTATTCCAAGAAGGGAGCCGTACCCAAAAGGAAGCTGTTGATCGGTCAATACCTGTATTATTCCGGATATATATCCTGGAATACACTTATTGAAGTTATTGTCCGGCAACGTAGAGATCGTCCACCGATCGGTCAGATTGCGGCTAATTGGGGCTTAATTGATTCAGACCAGCTACAGTATATTCTCGCCAATCGTAAATTCAGTGAAAAATTTGGTGATTATGCAGTTCGAAATGAATATTTTACACAGCGGAATCTTTTGGCACTTTTATACAAACAAAAAAAACTTCAGCGCCCAATAGGCCATTATTTAGTGAAATACGGCCTTAGGCTTGACGTACTGGACCGGTTGGTTAAGGAACAAAAAATCCATAACCGGAATGCAACATTTAAATAACGCCCTGTAAAAATCAAAATCCAGGAAATTAAATTCGTCCTTGCCATCCAAGCGGTAGTCAGGATATTCTCTAATAAAGTTGAATTTAAACAAAAATTATTCAAATCCGCATAAACCTTCAAAATTTTCATGTTATTCCGTTAGATCAGTTGGCATGAATGACAAACGGAGACCGCAGGTTAACTTGTTAGCTGAAAGAAAGTATATTCTATTGGAAATTGAGAAGAGAACCAAAGGTTCAACAACGCATGTGTGCAACGGTTGTGGATTATGTTGTAAAAATTTCGCATACATTCGGCTGTCCCAAGACGATGTCAAGTTGCTTGAAAACTTCACGGGACTGACCTCGGAAGAATTTACAGACAGTATCGATAAAGCCGCCAAAAAACGTTTTATGGCATTTCAAAAGAACGGGGATTGCATCTTTTTAAAGATTATTGATGGTTCCTATTCATGCAGCGTATATGAAGCGCGACCAATGACGTGTAGAAACTATCCATCAACCGAGATTCAAAAAAAAACCTGTCGTGTTAATAGTGGCCGTTGACGGCAACCAAGATCATGCGCTAATCGGGATAGGACTCCCCATCACTATTGAAACCAAAACAGGACCAACCTTCCCTGTCAGATAAACCTGCTGTCTGAGGTCATGGTTTGGGCTTTGACCTGGTTTTCCTCCAGCCACCCCGACCGGACATTTTCAGTTTTGGCATCAAATCCCGGCACATAAGGCTTAATGTCAATGAGCGGGGTGTTGTTCAAAACATCAATATCCAGAATATCAAGGGTATTTTCTTTTCTTTCGACCAGGCGGACAATGGACAGCCCTATGGGGTTGGGACGCCGGGGTGCCCGGGTGGAGAACAGCCCCCGTGGTTTGGTATCCATAAAAGGGGTAGTCACGAGGCTAAATCCCTTGGACTGGTGAAAATGGTAGAGTAGAATCAGATGGGAAAATCCGTCAATGTCTGACAGGCCTTGTTCATACTCCGGGTGGATAATAATGCGCCCCTGAACATCTTTGGCGCCGGTGGGCTGGATTGGCATGCCTTCTCGGTCTTCAAACGGTGTCTGTATTGTGCCGATGTAAGTTATTTGCATATAGCGTTCCTTTATGATCCTGTTTATTTTCCTTGATGAGTATCACTTTTAGTTTTATGGAGTTGCGCTTCAGGTTTATCCGATATCTGATCAGGCGGCTTTCTCTGAATTTCAGTAGAAAATAATTTGTGGTTTCTACAAAATTTAATTACCATAAAAAAGTAATCTTGGATAAACAATGCTTTAAATGGGGGGGGGCGGTAATTATGATTAGCCGCCTGGAGTAAAAATTATGTCCTATGCATGTATCACCTTTGAATCCTATGATCATTCTGTTGCCAAAGTCTTAGATGAGATCAATGCCCCTGACAGCATCAGGAAATACAGCAAGATTCTGATAAAGCCAAACCTGGTAAACACGTCCCCCCATCCGATTACAACGCATCCGAAAATGTGCGAAGCCCTTATTAAGTATATCCGCCGGTTTTCAGATGCCGATATCGTTGTTGGTGACGGCTGCGGTTCACCCAACCGTGAAACATCAGATGTATTTGACATGCTTGGTTACACCTATCTGGAAAAGGGCTACAACATCAAACTTGTTGACCTGAATCACGTAAAAACCAAACTATATACAAGCAACCACTGCATCGTACATAAGGATCTGTATCTCCCAACACTGATTGACGACCATTACATCATATCCTTGCCGGTATTAAAAGCCCATTCCCTAGCCGATATAACCGGAGCAATGAAAAACATGATGGGGCTTCTTCCGCCGGCATACTACAGCGGTATATATGGTTCATGGAAAAAAGCTGTTTTCCATAATAAAATGCACGAGTCCATCATTGATTTGTATCACCACGTACCGCCTCATCTGTCTGTTCTGGATGCCTCCATTGGTCTTCCAGAATTTCATTTGGGCGGAGCGATATGCAATCCGCCTGTCAACAAAATGCTGGCAGGATACGATGCAAAAGAGATCGACAGAAAGGCTGCAGAACTACTCGGTTTAAACTGGAGGACCATCGGCCACTTGAGGTGAGTATCGATAAAAGCATATTTCAGCTTTTTATAAGAAAGTTTTAGCAAGCAACTGGATTCTTTCTGTTTTTGTTGTGGGCCGAAGCCTGGGTGTAGATAGACCAGGGACGGCCCGTGGCCGTTATAAGAAAATCTCAAAAAGTTGTTGAATTACTTTCTTGCTTCGTTGTGGGTTGTACCTCGGTGTTGATATGTCAGGTCAGCCCCATGTTTTTATTCCATTTCTGCTTTGGCTGATGGAGACGGCCGGTCGGTCAGACCATCTTCAACAGCTTTGCCACTTCCTTCATCTGGGGGGTGGCGTTCGCAATGATGGTTAAAATATCATCCGCTGAAATTCCAATCTTTTCAATGGCCTGGTGATGGAACCTGTAGGCCATGCCGTCTGCACCGACTCCCATGCCCATCATCATGCATATACAGTCGGCTATGTAGACTATTATCGTGTCTTTGTCCTGTACCATGTCTTCCCGGGAGAGATGATGATTATTGATGATCATTACCATTTTGGGAGAAAATTTCCATATCTGGGCCATCATCCCACCAACTTCTGCGTGGTCCACGCCAATTACTTTCTTCTCTGCCTCCATGAAGCTGAAATTTTCACTGATAACCAGATTGTAAATTTTTTCATATGCGTTTTTGACATATTTATCCATCACGGTTTTACCGATATCCTTGAGAAGGGCTGCGGTAAATATACTGCACGAATGGGATAGTCCGAGTTGGACCGCCAGCTGTTTGGCAATGATGGCTGAGGATACTGAATGTTGCCACAGCGCCCCTTCATGCATACCGTATCCGCCCAGAGGCCCTTGTATTATTTTGGACGCCACTTTCAGCAAGACAAGCTCCACAAGTCGGTCCGTGCCGAGCATCGTGGCCGCGTCCGAAATGGTCTCAGCAGGGTACTTCAACCCAAAGTATGCCGAATTGGCGCTTCGAAGGACATCGGCGGTGATGGCCGGATCATACTGGATAATATTGGTTACATCGTCCATGGTCTTGTTTGGGTCGTCCACAACCCTCAAAAGAGACATGGTCACGGCAGGGATGGGCGTTAAGTTTTTTATTTCCTTGGCCATTTCCTGAAAGTTTATCATAATTTCACCTCGCCTTGCCCCGAAGTTTTCAAAGATATATGACCGGTGTTAATGTCTATTCTGGCTGTCCGGTTGAAATTACCGCCCACTGCCTGCTTCCAGATGGCAACATTCTCACGGGTCAATATTTGCGTCAGAGCTGTATAATTGCGTTGTCCAATATTAAATTTTCTCTCCTGGTTAATAATTTGGGCACCGCCCGCGACAAAGACCCTGAACCTGGTTTTTTCAGCACCCAGCAGATATGCCTGTTTAAATAATGTGGGAATGCCGGTATCAGCAAACATAAGCGGCTGATTTTTTGCCTTGATTTCATCAATGGAAGAATCCGTCAGAATATAATGAAGTATCCCTCCCACCCTCGCTTCCGGGTCATATACCACAAGCCCGATACCGGAACCAATTGAGGGGGCCACAATGGTATCGCCCACCTGATTACAGACTTTCATGTCTCCTATACCTACAATATGTTCCATGTCACCTCAATTTCTTAAAAAGTCGATAGCCCCCCTGGAGGGGGCGGTCTGGAGCGTATTTTTTGTGTGTGTCGGGAACGGCACGTGATCTTAAAAGTGAGTCAAATGTAATGAATTTTAAAGCATTTGACAAGTACTTAGGCCCAGTCGGATGGAGGCGAAGGGGATAGTGGTATGGCAACAGAGTTCCGGTGACGGTTCTTCGGATTGGGGTAAACGGCCTGGCCGAAGGGTAGTCTTCACCCTTGATTTGGTCTTCCAGATCTTCGATCCAGGTCATCAATAACAAAAGTAGCCAACGCCCTTTCAAAATTGATTTGGGAGTCCTTTAATACCAT
>Ga0193964_1000621_pt1 | contig 17028 bp, 11 predicted proteins | sample FB_7_MG_FD_140323 | JGI IMG/M metagenome (GOLD analysis project Ga0193964, IMG submission 140323) | Microbial mat bacterial communities from the Broadkill River, Lewes, Delaware, United States - FB_7_MG | ecosystem: Environmental > Aquatic > Freshwater > River > Microbial mats | place: USA... | reverse complement strand
TTCAGTATCCATGATACCTGATGCCAGAAAATCCCCGTCGGACACCACGTCATTGACATTGATGGTTGACGCACTTGTACCGGTAAAAAAGGTATTCACCCCAATGGCTGCGGCAAAACCGCTGTCCCCGTCTTCATTACCGGCAAAGGCATAGGAGAGATCATCTGCGTTCCTGGATTCTAAATCCATCCGGATATATCCGTCACCGAAAACAGACTGCTCAAAGCTGATTTCAACATCCCCTATCCCGTCTCCGTTCAGATCAATTTGAAACCCGTCATCATCGCCGCCTTCCGGGATAATGGCAATAGTGCTGCCCGTGGGATCGTTTGCAACACGCCAGGTGCCGTTTGTACGCTTAAATTCCAGGGCCTCGGCTTCAAATTCAAGTGTGCTGTAATTTAACACCTTGATGTCAAAATTTTCTTCGTCAATGTTGTTACTGCCCGAACAGGTTACGTTATCAATGGCACAATAGTCATCATTGGTATCAAACAACATCGTATTATCTTTGGTGACCGAAGCGGTCACGCCGCCTGCGCTCCGATTAAACTCATCGGCAAAGGAGTCAAGGGTCCAGTGCCAGTCCGAAAGGGTCTGAATGGTATCGCCGGCGGCATCGGCCACGGCCTTACCATTTTCATCCGTGGTGACATAAAAGACATCGCCGTTCACAAGGGTACCGCTGTCAAAGGCGATGGTCATGCCGTCCACGTCCACAATGATCTGGAAATTTTCATCCTCATTGCCTTCCAGTTCAATGGTGCCTGAATCGGTTTCAGACGTCCATTCGATCACAATATCCTCTTCATTATCCGGCAGGGTGCCGCCGGAAATCACGGTAAACTCATAAGTATCATCGACACTTGCGGCTTTTCCTGTAACCGAACCCAAAAGGAGATCCGCCTGTCCGTCGGCATCGGTATTGATTCGAAGGGTGTTGCCGGCCACAAGACTGCCATCGGAAATATCAAAACTTAGGGTGGTCGTCCCCTCTTCCGTGATCTCCAACACGCCGGATTCATCAACATCAAGATATCCGGACTCACCGGTGGCATTGCCGCTGCTGTCAAGAATCTCCCAATAAATAATTGCAGGATCACCGAACGTGACGGCGGTGGTCGAATTTTTTGTGGTTGATCCGGAGACCAGGGTGTCACGTTTAGGTGATTCACTGCCGGACCCGGTACCTGTGGACACGCTTAGCTCGGCATTGTCGCCTGTGACGCTGAATGCTGAAATTTCAATGGCATCTTCATCATCCTCATCTATTTTTACGATGGTCACCGCGCTACCGTTCTTAATGACCTCATAGCTTTCCGAAGGGAGAACAGTAAAAAGCCTGTCGTGTAACTGATCGGCCCGACCTGTATCCGAGGCGCCCCACAACGCGTCATCTACCACATATGAAATCGTGTAACCGTCCACTTCAAATTCAACGGTTTCACCATCATCGAAACCATCATAACCATCGGTCCCACCCAGAGTGATCATGCTGGTACCGGATCCTGATACTCCGGAGGCGCCGAACAGTCCGGCAGAAGATTTCTCATCCGAACTGATTTCCACTCCCGGATCCATGACAATGGTCACAGAGCCGGTAATCACTATAGCATCGTCCGTCATGGAGCTGGTTTCCGTCAACGTTTGCGTTTCAGAACCGCCGGCATCCAGGGAAACGTATAGTAAATCTCCTGTGGAAGCAGTCGGGTCTGCCCCTGCGTTTGTTCCGTTAAAATCGAATACGTTACCGGATGTCAGAACAGAGGTACCAACTCCGATAACATCAATGGCGGCATCACTGTCGGTATCACCGGCACCGTTGGACAGGGAGACGCTGGATCCGTCGGTTGTCAAAATGGTCAGTTCATCTGTGCCGTCATCAAGTTCCACACGAATGGTATCGTTATCTTCAAGGGATTGTGAAATGGCATCGTAAAAGGTCTGAGCCACGGCCGTAGAATCTGTGGTATCCACACCCGCCAAATCCACGGTGATATTGATGGACTGGGATGTTGTCCCACTGGTGCCCAAGGTAAACGTAACCGTGTCATCCGTATCAAAATTTTGAAAATTGGAAAGGGTGATACCGGCATTGTCCACGACGTTGAACTCATAAATTCCAATGGTGGCACCGGACATACTTTCAATGGACGTACCGGCCACAGCCAGATCCGTGTTTTGGTTGGCCTCATTGATGGATTGAGCCGCAGCTTTCAGTGCATCTTCAAACTGTTCGGCAAGGGTACGTTCAGAAGTATCCACCACTGCAAAACTAACCTCCTCAGGCAGTCCGTCGACATACATCGTAAATTCAACAATATCCCCTTCGTCTGCCGATGTTAGACCGGAAAGATCAAAAGAGGCGGATGTCGTGGACGCGTAGGCAGTTATGCCGTCTATACCTGAAAGTTCTTCGGCAATGTCGCCGGCGGACCGGGCGGCACCGGCTCCGCTGTCTGAAATTTCCAGGAGCTGGGTTTCGGAACCGTTGGTTATGGTAAGGGTCTGTTCAGCCAATGCCGCATCCAGGGCATCTGCAATGCCGGACGCGCTGTATGAAGCCCCTCCCAGAAGCGATCCGCTGGACTGAACCACGGTCTGCTCTCCTAAAGTTCCCTCATCAATAACGGTGAGCTCATAGGTGCTGTCATCCTCTCCGGTTCCGGTAATATTTGAAATTTCAGATGTGGAAATAGCCATATCAACAGTCACGGTCTGGTATTCCGAGGTGGTGTCTGTGGCATCCTGGATTACCATGGAAAAATCCTTGGTAGAGTCAATTTCATCCCCATAATGCAGACTATCAAAGGTTCCACTCTCCCCGGCCTCGTAGGTCCCCTCAAGGGAGCCGGAAAAATAGGTCTGCCCTGCCCCCTGGGAATGCTGATAGTTCAGGGTCCAGACCAGGTTGGTGGCAAGCTCATCAAATTCCGCCTGGGTTTCCGGAATCACCACATCCCTGATCTCAAGCCATCCGGCAATGGCACCGCCGGAGATATCATCGGTAATGTCATAGGTATTTCCGGATTTACCGGTCCAGTATACACTTCCCTGTTTTATGCTTAAATCATATGAAATGCCATCCTCCACCAGCGGCAGGCCGTTGGTGAGGATCAGGTAGGAGCCGTCCTCTTTCACAGTGATATCAATATCAATGCGTTTCCCAAGAGCGTCCACCAGGGTATTTCGTTCATCCGCAAGGTCATTGGCATTCGCGCCGCTACTTTCGGCGGTGACGATGGCCAGGTTTAACCCTGCAATCTGCTCGGAAATGCTGTTCACTTCGGTAACGGCGGAAGATATTTCCCCGGTCATGTCGTTGGTTAGGTCAGACAGAGCATCTTCAATGGCATTCATGCGTTCAGTAAGCGCAAAGCCGGCATCATATACGGCATTTTGTTCTGTTTCACCGGACGGGTTGTTGCTCAAATCCTCCCAGGCAGACCAATAGACATCCAAAAGGGTATTGAGACTGTCATCACTGTCTTCGGAAAACAAATCTTCAATGGAAGACATATAAACCCGTGCTTCTTCCAGTGCAGCCTGATTGGATAATTCAGAAGTCAACGTATTCTCAAGAAGCTGGTTTACGGAACGGGTGACAGAAGAAACCGTGACCCCTGTACCATAAATATTTCCACGCGATTTCACCGAATATGTGGTGGAAAGATTAGCAGACTGGATGCTGTAATCATCATTATCCGCGTTGGCGATATTCTGGCCTGTCACGCTGATGGCAGCCTGATAGGCCGTGACGGCATTGGATGCAGTATTTAGTATGGCATTAAGGCTGCTCATGGAGTCCTCCCCATATCCCTGTGGTTAACATACTTGGATGTAGCAGACAGGCGGTTCAGAACGCTTTTAAACAATAGCCCATTGCGGGAGGCGGCCTCCATCAGTCCCCGGTGTCTTTGTTCCAGATCATTTGCAAGCGCAAATAAGGCCTCTTCCTGCTTTGGGGCTAACCCCCGAATCATTTTTACCCGATCGACAAGGTTTTTTGATATGCTGGAAGGTGTTTCCTGCCCAGCCATCATGTTGATCTGCTCTCCCATGGAACGTACAAGATGCTTAAACCGGTTAACGCAGTTGTGTTTTCTTATGATAAGCTTTTTCAAGGATTTCGAATCATAGTCCATGCCGGCTACATATTCAGTATCCAGGATGTGACTCAATTCCTTGTGCAAAGCCCGGGTCTTGACCATTTTCCGTTCAAGAACCGCCACAAGATCGGTTTCCACTTTTGCTTTAACCTGGGGACGTATCATGATGCCACCCTCTTTACTATCGTTTCATGCCTATGACCGTGGTCATCATTTCATCCACAGTACTGATGATTTTAGCATTGGCCTCATAGGCAGTTTGCAATTCGATCATTGAAACAAATTCCTCGGAAATATCCACGTTGGACATCTCAAGGGCATAGGATGACAGGGTGCCAAGCCCGTTTTCCCCGGGCTTATTGGTGATCGCTGCCCCGCTGTCTGTTGTGGCTGAATAAAGATTGCCACCCATACTTTTAAGGCCGTTTACATTGTTAAAATCTGCCAGGGCAATCTTGAACAAGGCAAGTCCCTCGCCATTTGAATAGGAACCGGTGACCAGGCCATCGGAATCCACCTCAAGACCGGTCAAATCACCGGATGCATATCCGTCTGCATCCTGGTATGTGGTGGAAGAGGAGGTGGCGTACTGGGTGGAGGATAACGAAGAATTAATCCAATTGTTGCCGTCAAATTTTGAACCGATATTAAATGCAATGTCAGTGTCTGTTGAACCGAGTTCTCCGCCGAGAAAATCAACCGAGAACTGGTAATATCCGGTCTCTTCTGCCTCATCGGTTGTAACCGTGCGCCATGCAGTCGAGCCTTCAATATCAAAGGTGATGACACTTCTGTCTACCAAAGGATCAGTGAACCTGCCGGATCGAAGGTCTTCTTTAAACGTAAAGACAATATCTTCCTTATCATCTTCATTGCCCGAACCATCCAGGTCAATGGAACAAGATGTGGCGTCGCCTGTAATGGTTGCATTTGCGTATTCAGTCGGTGCGGCATTCGGGTCGATATTAAAGGTAAACGTATCACCGGCTGCCATTACATTAGGCAGGATACCGGTGACTACGTCAATGGTGACATCATTGGATGTATCTCCATCAAAATCAATGTTAATCTCCTGATTTGCGGCCTCGATAGTCGCATTTGCATACTCTGCAGGTGGTGTCGAGTCAATAGTAAAATCAATGACCTGGGGCGCGTCTATTGTCATCGGCTCATCCAAGACAACTTCAATGGTTGAAGGATCTGATGCAGTCCCAGAATGGACGGTCACTTCCAAACCATTAGCTGTGGGCGTCACGGTATCAATGGTTGAACCGGAAGTCGTTGTGGCAGTCCAGGCAGCGCCATCCCATGTCAGGGTATAATCACCAGCCAGGGTTGCGGCCCCGTCAACCCCGGATGTTTTGACACTCACATCAGGAGTAGGGTCACTCACAACGCTGCTGGCATCTGTAACGGTAATGTCAGTATCTTTTAAGCTCTGGTTCCAGTCCCATGACGTGCCGTCCCAACTCAAATTAAGATCCTCGACCACCATACTCATCGTATCTGCATTGGTGATAGTGATAGAAGATGGATCAACACTGTATGTATTAATGCCGGAGATCACATTTGATTCAGAGATAAGCGTGCCGTCCGCAGCGGCTTTTTCCGGATTACTCCAGGACCATGTTTCCGTATACGGATTCCATATAAGGGAGATATTTTCAGCATCAGCTGTCATGACATCGGGGTCGTTAATGGATACAGTCGTGTTGCTGAAAGCATCTCCCTTATAAACGGCATTTTCAATATCCTGGACATGGAGGTCTGTGGGATCATTAATATCAAAGGAGAGGGTGTCCCCGGCCGTGGCATATTCATCCAGGGAAATCTTTAAATCCGCCTCCTGGTCTCCGCCGCTGGACTCAGGATCAAGCACGATATAAACGCTTGTCGAATCAGAGTAGAGAATCTCTGCATCACTATACGTGCTCGGTAAGCTACTTGGATCAAATTCCCATACGTCACCATCGAATGTCATTGAAATACCGTAGCCATCCTGTTGAATTGTTTCGAAATCTTCAACTTGAAAATGAACATCATGTACGGTATTGCTTCCGGACACTTCCACGTTGCCAACGACACCAGAGAGTTCCTCCATGGTCATGGAAACAATTTCACCGGAACTTTCGGAAAAGGAAATGATGCCTCTTGCCAGAAGCCCTGCACTCTGAGTGTCTTTCACAAGAGCGCGTTGGTCTTCATCGGGATCACAGGCAATAACGTATTCCCAATTGGTGTCGGATTGCTTATCGTAGTAGACAGTGACTTCATGGGGAGAACCCAGAGAATCATAAGCAGTGACCACGGTCTGATATTCATAACCATCCGAATCCATAGTGGAGTCGGCCTCCACATCATATTTAAAAAGGTTGGACAAAACCGTGGAAAAAGACTCGGTATCGGAATCCAGGTTGGTAATGACGGTCATTTCATTTGTAGCATCCGGCGGACTTGTAAACTCGGTCAATATCAGGTCGGTAACAGCACCGAATGAATCGCCGGTATCCCCTCTAACATACCACCCCTGAAGATTATACCCTGCGGAAGAGACAAGGGCACCGCTTTCATCCAATGAAAAATTACCTGCCCTTGTATAATAGGTTTCTTCAGATCCTGAATCGGAAACCACAAAGAAACCATCTCCGCCAATGGCAAGATCGGTGGCATTGCTTGTAGTTTCCAGAGAACCGTCGGTGAATACCTGGGCAACATTATCCACATTCATACCGAGCCCCACCTGGGAAGCACCAGCATTGGTGCCTATGGTCTGGTACAGGGTATCCGCAAAGGTGGCGGTCCCCTTTTTAAACCCAATGGTATTGATGTTTGAAATATTATTACTTGTGACCTGGAGTGCTCTTCCGGTGTTGCCCAGGCCGCTGGTGCCGGCATAAAGGGAGCTGGTTAATGACATGGGGTTCTCCTTAGCATAAATATAGTTTTATACTTTTAAGCAGATTCAATTTTCACATCTGCCGGTAGTTTTATTTAACAGAGGTTATGGTTGATAAGGAGACCAAACGTCCGGTATCTCCAATTTCAAGGTATTGTGTGCCGTCCACAGAGGTAATGGCACTCACCTCACCGGCAATCTCCGTCGAGGCGGTACCTGTATCCGCTGTAACCGTATAATAATAAAGTCCGTCAGAACTCAGATAACCGTTACTTGTCAATCCGTTCCAGAGGAACTCATTCTCTCCTGTAGTTGTGTCGTCAACTGATATCTCAATGGTATTAATTTTTTCATCATCGGCGTTATATATTGTCACCGTGACATCGGAGGCGGCGGTCAGGTTGTAGTTTAATGCATCCCCGCGAATCTGGCCGTCTTTCACCTGAACGATAGGATAACTGGAAGATACCGTGGTGCCAAGATATTCAATAATGGATGTCGAATCACCGGAAGACGAGGACGAAGGCGGGGTTACGGTGGTAACATCGTCCGGGTCCACCAGCACACCGCTGATCACCAGGTATCCTTTTCCGTTCTGGTACGACACGGCATCCACGGTTCCGGACAGATAGGATTCCACCTCTTCGTACCCGTTCCCGGAGTTGGCCATAACCACGTAGGAATATTCACCGTCATTCAGGCTGTTGCCCGCATCATCGGTACCATCCCAGGAGATCAGATAAGATCCGGCCTGAACCTCGCCCTGGGGCAGCGCAGCCACTTTGGTACCATTGGAATCATACACATACACCATCACTTCGGCAGGTTCATCAACCTCATAAAAACCTGAAGTTACAGAGCCGTCATCAATAGTCATTGATGAGACGGTTGCTGTAACGGTCAGCCCTGCAAATGAGTTGACATCAATATTGCTTGCGGAATCCTCAACGCCCCCGACCATCTCATCAAGCTTGTCATTAACATTAATCAACTGTTCAACCTGAGAAAACTGGGCCAACTGGTCTGTGAACTGTGAAGTATCTGCCGGATCAAGGGGATTCTGATTCTCAAGCTGGGCCACCAAAAGCGTTAAAAATTCTTCGTTGCCCAAAGACGTTCCCGAACTGGCGTCACTATTTGCTGAGGTCGTCTCAGCACCATAAGCCTCATAGCTGTTAACCAGTGGTGAAAGTAGAGAACTATCAGACATGCCTGCCTCCTCTGGCTGTTGGTATTAAATTATTCTAATAATGGTATAGGTGTTTTAAAATGTCGCAGACACCTATTTGGGTCTTACGCTGGTCTTGTCCTGATCTTAGTTAAAACCAAGAAAAGTGCCTAAACGACCTACCGATAAGCAAAACAGGCGAATCGAATTAAAATATATCACATGATTAGTTTCAGACAATCTGCTTGTTTAATAATATAAATAAGATTAAAAACAGATAAATATTAAAACAATCTAATGATATAAAAATTAAAATTAATCCCCGAAGAAAAGGTTAGCTCGTCAGCATTCCACATCTCACACCTGGAATTTTTTACCTATCCCACTGATCATATTGAGCTGACGGACAAGGGATCGTCAACAACCAGATAATATTTTATTAAAAAAGCCTAATCACCCTGGCCTTGTAAAACAATATACCTTTTTAAAATAAGAGATTAGGAAAGAATAAATTCTTTGATATACATTCAGAATCTATTTTTTTTGTCATCTAAAAAATCTATCCTATAGGGGCGATATGAGATTCAACACTCGGAAGAATTTGCCTGTCAATGGCTGATATACGATAGGCCCATGGTCAAAATTAAATCTGCCACAGATGCGCCGGATTTTAAGTCACCATCAGGGTACACCAACGAAAACATATGGGCGATTTGATTTTAACCATGGGCCTAACCTTAAGAACCTGTTAAAAATTAGGAATCGAAGCAAAATCTCATGAGAATGCAGCCGATTCATCTATTTTTAAACAGGCTCTTAAAATATGGGTTTCCACCCAACAAACACAGATACTTACTGGATCGTCTCTATTGAATCAAAAAACAGCGTTACAAGACAATTCAGCCTCAAAAATTAATTTGGATACTGAAATCATACACTTTTATCAAAAATAAGTCCCGTCAGTTCCGCCATTTTTTCCTTTATCGTCACCAGTTCCTCGGCGGGAATTTGTTTTATAAGTTCATGTGTTTTCCTGTTTTTGACCTCCACGATAACTTGATGGTTCAATTCTTCATGCATGAAAAAACCCAGATCGGTTTGAAGATCGTCCATGTATTCATTCAGGGTATCTGCAAGTTCTTTTATCTCTTCGGCAGAAAAGGAGTCTTCCTTTTTTTGTTCGGTTGCCTGGGACCGATCCGGTTCCGTAGTTTTGCTTTTATCGGCAGATTCTGTTTCAATGGGGCTGACCCCTGATATTTCAGCCGCCTCGTTGGCTGGGGAAACGGTCTTTATATTCATGATAATTTTACCTTTTTAAACCAGTAACACATAGTGAGTTCAGGCCGGTTGACCCGGCTGATTTTGTATATCCATGAAAAGCGATTTTGCTTTTACCTGTATCGAACATATGCTGTTCTACTTCATTTTGTATTGGGCGATTCTCTTTTTCAACAATTCATCGGTTTCCATGATCTCTTCTCTTCAGGGTTGATAATGGATTATTAATTCCATATCGGCTTCATAATGAATGATGGTTGAAAAGTGGTCAAGATTATTTTTCAGGCCTGCAAAAACAACCGCCTGTTCAAAATTGAGTGATTCAACATCAGGTATCAGTTCGGGTTCAAATGCATTGATTTGCTTTTCCTGGATAGCCTTGTATTAGATCCATGGACCGGTCAAGCGATCTGAATTTAATTTTCATTTTATATCCTTGAGTTAAGTGCCATCAAAGCATGTCAATGGACACGAGAAATTGAACCCATTTATGATCATCAAAAATAAGCCACACCGATTCATTTCATGCTTGTGTCCCGGTTTCTCTAATGCGTTTACCCTGAGACATCCGGCATAAATATTGCGGTAAACATTGCCAATTGCATATAATGATACTATTATCCAATACCATCGACGGAGACCATACAACACAGCCCCAATGGCAGGGTCATCGCATATAAAATTGGCATGATTTTTAATTCAAATAGTTAAAAAATCAAGCGAAGATAAAAATTGAAATTTATTCTCATAAGTCATTGAATTTATTACAGTACAAATTTACATACCATTGTTCTGGACCCAATGAAAGAAATCATGGACCTCAGAAATAAAAAAAATCTGGTAACTGATGCCGACGGCTTTATCGGCTCCCATCTGACCGAAAAGATGGTTGAAAAGGGATACAGGGTAAAAGCATTCGTATTTTACAACGCCTTTAACTCCTGGGGATGGCTGGATCATTCCCCCCGGCAAGTCCAGGACAACCTGGAAGTTTTTGCCGGGGCCATCGCCGAACTCATGGACGTTGAAATACAGGTCCAATCGGAGTCCCAGTGCATGCGCCCGGAAAAAAGCGAAGTCACCCGGCTGAGGTCCGACAATGGCAGAATCAGGGAGCTTACGGAATGGGTATCCCGGTATGGGGGAGCAAGGGTTTAAAAAAGGACTGCAACGCAGCATGGACTGATACAAAGATCCTGAGAAACTGAAATTGTTCAAAACGGACCAATACAATATTTAAAAACAACCAGAAGGATACCAGGATTTTAAATGAACGTACTGGCCATCGGGGCCCACTATGACGATATCGAATTAGGATGTGCGGGCGCCCTCATCAAACATGTGCAGAACAATGACAAGGTCACCATTTTTGTGGCCACGGACTCCTCCTACGCAACCCCAGACAACAGACTCGTAAGGGAAAAGACGAAAGCAGCAGCCGAAGGAGATGCGGCGGCTATAATTATCGGCGCGGATCTTGTCCGCTTCAACCTGGAAACCTTCCAGGTTTTTTTTAACGAGGAGCTGACCGCCGGCATATTGCACCAGGTTGAAACCCTTAAAATAGACACCATTTACGCCCCCTGGATCCATGACATCCACAGGGACCACCAAAATGCAGGAAAAGCGGCCATGATGGCCGGCAGACATGTCCCCCGTTTCCTCATGTACCAGCCTAACTGGTACAACTCCGACCAGACCTTTAAAAAACAGATCTTCAAGGATATCTCCGATGTATTTCAACTAAAATTAAAGGCTGTAAACGCCCACAAATCGGAAATCAAACGAACGGGAAATAAATGGATCGACTATGTCACCCATACCAATCGGCTGGACGGCCTTAAAGTCGGGGTTGAATATGCAGAATCCTTTGAAGTGATTCGGTATCTGATTTAAAATTATAATAAAAGGAAAAAGCGACGGATGTGGAAAATCCCCCTGTTTGATCTAAATTACGATGCACAAGAGTTTGATGCCGTTGCACAGGTTCTCAAAAGCAAATGGCTGAGTGCCGGAGAAAAAACCGCAGAATTTGAAAAAAATTTCAGTAATTACCTGGGGGAAGGCGTACATTGCTGTGCCGTATCCAATGGAACGGCAGCGCTTCACCTGGCGTTGCTGAGCCAAAACATAGGACCGGGGGACGAAGTGATCATCTCCGGGTTGACATTCGTTGCAGACCTGAACGTAGTAACACTCACCGGTGCTAAACCGGTTTTAGCCGACATTAAATCCTTGGATGACTGGAATGTAGACCCAAGAGACATAGAAAAAAAAATCAACAAAAAGACCAAAGCGGTGATCGTGGTCCATTATGCCGGATGGCCCTGTGATATGGACGAAATCCAGGCATTGTGCAAAGAGAACGGGGTTGTCCTGATTGAGGATGCGGCACATGCTCCAGGTGCGGAATATAAGAATCGTAAATGCGGCACATTGGGCGATATTGGCTGTTTCAGTTTTTTTTCCAATAAAAATCTCTCAACTGGAGAGGGGGGCATGGTGACATCCCGCGACTTAGATCTGATTCAGAAGGTCAAGTTGATGCGTTCCCACGGGATGACCAGCATGACCATCGACCGCCACCGTGGCAAAAGCATATCCTATGATGTGGTCACACCCGGCCTGAACTACAGGATTGATGAAATAAAATCCGCATTAGGGATTGTCCAATTAAAAAAACTTGATCTGGCAAACCGGCGCAGACGAGAACTGATCAGACACTATGGTTCAAATCTGAAGAGCGCCAAAGGATTGACGTTGCCATGGAAAAACTTTCCGGAAGACCGAATGACATCCGGACATATTTTCCCCATCCTTCTTGATCGGGAGATTAACCGAATTGATTTTATGAAATCATTAAAATCAAAAGGCATTCAAACCAGTATTCATTACCCGTCAATGAACAAATTAAGCTGTTACAAAGACAAACTTGATTCTCCATTGGAGGTTGCAGATAAAGTATCTGAAAGAATGGTAACCCTTCCCCTGTATCCAGATCTGCCGAAAACCGACATTGAATTCATCTGCAAAGAGATGGAATTTCTTATAGGATAAAAAATAAAGCTGAATGTATGATTTAAGCCGCATCGATAACCGGGGGAATGGAAATTGACGAATCCTAATTCGTGCAAAAGAACGCAGTACTTGGCACTTTATTTGCTTTTAATTTTCGTTAAAGGGATCAAAGATTTAGGCCGATGAGTTACCTAAATACCGACAACAGCAGAGGTGCCTATCATGGAATCATGGAAATCAACCATAATTTCACCAGAAAAAACAATCATAGATACGATCAGAGTGATTGAAAGCAGCAATCCTGTTTTAATAGCGTTGGTGGTGGATGAAAACCAAAAGCTATTAGGAACAGTGACAGACGGAGATATTCGAAGAGGTATCTTAGACAGAATTCCAATGGACGCCCCTGTAAGTAAAGTCATGCACACCAACCCGATCACCGTTCCCCAACATGCCAGCCCGGAAAAGGTACATGCGACGTTCAGGAAACATACCACCTGCAGAGCCATTCCAATTCTGGACAGCGATGGCAGAATTGTCGATTTAAAATTGAAAAAAAAACTATTTGAAAATAGGATACTCAATTCGGTTTTCATTATGGCTGGTGGATTAGGAACCCGGCTGAGGCCGTTAACCAATGACTGCCCTAAACCCATGCTTCCTGTCGGCAATAAGCCTATTCTTGAAATCATATTGAACAATTTCATTGAGAGTGGTTTTTCTAATTTTTACATTTCCGTAAATTATAAAGCTAAAATGATTGAGGAGTATTTCGGCGATGGTTCTAATAAAAACGTATCTATCACCTATTTAAAAGAAAAAAAACGCCTTGGTACCGCCGGTTCTCTAAGCCTATTAGAATCCATTCCCAATGAACCTGTCATCGTAATGAATGGAGATTTGCTAACAAAAGTTAACTTCAGCCAATTGATAGACTTCCACAAATCAAGCGGGGCCATAGCCACCCTTTGCGTTCGGAAACATGATCTTCAAATCCCATTTGGTGTGGCTGAGGTCGATAATTGCAGGTTAACCGGACTGGAAGAAAAGCCTACAAACTCAATGTTTGTAAATGCCGGTATTTATGCACTTAATACAGATGCGATAAAAATGATCCCCCAAAATGAATACTATGATATGACTGACCTATTTTCAAAGCTTCTTAGGCAAGGTAAGCAACCTGCCGTTTTTCCGGTACGGGAATACTGGCTGGATATCGGTCGTATTTCAGAATATGAAAAAGCGGGAGAGGTCTACCCGACGCTGTTCGAAAGCTGAAAGTATCTCAAAAAGGCACTGATATGAAATTCATCCCACCCAAAAATAAAACTGGATATGATATCACTCTGTTCACAGATACATACGATACATGGATTTATCCATGGCTGGAAAAAATTAAGCATGAAATCGGAAACTACCACAGGGTTTCAATTGTAACGGAGCATAAGGACATCCCAAAAGGTGATTTTAATTTTATTTTAGGTTCCACAAAAATTATGCCCGAAAGCATACTTAAGCTCAATCGCCTTAATTTAGTGGTGCATGAAAGTGAACTCCCCCTTGGTAAAGGATGGTCTCCTGTGTCATGGCAGGTACTGTCGGGTAAAAACCAGATACCTGTTGTTCTTTTTGAGGCTGTGCCGGATTTGGATTCAGGCAGAATTTTCATTAAGGACACCATATTGCTGGACGGCACAGAACTTTTACCCGAAATCAAGCAAAAACAGGGCGAAAAAACTCTTGAAATGATTTTTGAATTCTTAATGAAGTGGCCGAATATACAGGGATACCCGCAAAAAGGGGAAGAAAGTTTCTATCCGAAAAGGACGCAGAGGGATGATATGCTTGACCCGAACAAAACCATTGCAGAAAACTTTAATCACCTCAGGATAATTAGCAATGAAGATTATCCTGCATGGTTTAGCCATAAAGGGAAAAAGTATATCTTAAAAATTTATCCTTTTGAGTAAAAAATTATGAAAAAAATAAAACTGGGTAATACTGAAGTCGGAGCAAATGATAAGTGTTTGGTTTTTGCAGAAATCGGAGCAATGTATGAATCGCTTCAGGATATGACAAAACTGATCCGTCTTTGTAAAGATGCCGGGGCAGATGCCGTCAAAATTCAAACTTTCAAAGCGGAAAATTTGGCATTGCCGGGATCGGTGTTTACTTTGGAAAACAGCCAAACCATATCCCAGTTTGATTTTTTCAAACAATACGAAATCTCGGCGAAAGTCCATAAAGTCCTTTTTAAGTATGCCGAAGAAATCGGCATCATGATGTTTTCAACACCAAGCCACGTTGAAGATGTCGAGCTGTTGGAAGAATTGGGAACACCTTTTTATAAAACCGGCTCGGATGATTTAACTAACCTCCCCTTTTTAGAGTACATTGGGAAAAAAAACAAACCGGTAATACTATCCACAGGTATGTCGACACTGTCAGAGATCGAAACGGCAATTCATACGGTGAAACGAACCGGAAACGATCAAATCATTCTTATGCAATGTACGACATCTTACCCTTCAATCCCAGAGAACGCAAACCTGGAGGTCATACAGACATTAAAAACCACCTTTGGACTCCCTGTGGGATACTCCGACCATGTTCCGGGAATCCTTCCGTCTGTTTTGGCGGCATCCATGGGAGCCTGTGCAGTAGAAAAACATATGACACTCGACCGGAAGTTAAAACGGCCAGATTATGAAGTATCCGCCGAACCAGATGAACTGTACCAAATAATTCAGCAGATACGCATGATCCCTGTACTGAAGGGAAGCGGTATTAAATCAATTGCCCCCTCAGAAAAAAAATGGCGTAAAAATGCCAGAAAAAGCCTGGTAGCATCAAAAAATATTAGAAAAGGTGAATTCTTCACCGAAAACAATATCAGCATAATGCGCCCGGGATCAGGCATCCATCCCGGCCACCTTGAATTTGTATTGGGAAGAAAAGCTCTGAAAAGCATTCCCAAACATCAGATGATCTCCAAGGATATGTTTTGAAACGATTCGCACCTATACTGCCAGGAAATAAGTTATGATCATTATCCGCCTGGATGCGAACCATCAAAAAGGTATGGGGCATCTTTTCAGAATGATGGTATTCTCTGCTGAATTATTCAAAGACGGATTCAAATGCCGTTTTGCCATCAGGTCAAATTCAGTGACTGAAACCATATTGGAAGACAAAAAAATCCCATATCTCATTTTCTCTCCAGAGACACCGGAAACAGACATTATTGAGGGCGTATTCAATCGCTGTCGTGTGATTGACGCCTGGATTTATGACTTGCTTGACACGGCTCCCGAATGGATCGAAAAAATTCAATCGACTGATACACCTGTAATGTGCATTGATGATCTTGAAGGAGGGCCTCAAAAAGCCAATCTTGTAATCAACCCGATATTTGGTTGCTGGGAGAATGTTAAAAGAAGGTTTAAATCACAGCCCAATGTGCTCAACGGGCCTGAGTACGCCATATTGAATCCAGAGATAGCCAAACTTAATCCCATAAACTATAATTCAGGGCCATTCAAAATAGGCATTTCCATGGGTGGCAGCGACACACATGGTGCCAGTGTTGCCCTGGCCTCCGTCTTATCCCCACTGAACTGCCCGAATCTTGAATTCCATTTCTTTTTAGGTCCCCATTTCACTCATCTTCAAGAAATCCAGAATATATTAAGGGATTGTTCAGCTACGTATGAAATTCACAGAGCAGTACCCGATTTATTGAAGGAATTGAGCAAAGTACATTTGGTGATTTGCGGAGGCGGTCAAACCCTGTTTGAATTGTTGTCGTTGGGAATGCCTGTGCTCGCACTGGCAAATGAATCCCATGAAGCAAGGACAATAGACTATTTCACCCGGAAAAAAACCTGCATAAACCTGGGGTCAATCCATGGAAAAATTGAAACGGGTATTTTAATCGACACTGTTTTGAATGCAAAAACCATATATCCCGCCCTTCTTTCAATGGGGGAACAAGGCGGCCGGTGTGTCGGGCATAACGGGGCGGTCAAATGCAAAAGAGCACTATTAACGATGACAAAAAAACACTTCCCAGCCATTGGAAAGAGTAATGCTAACTCAAGTTTGATATCAATTGATAGTCTCAAACGAAGTGATGGAATAGAATGAAATTAGGAATTATCATCCAGGCGAGAATGGGATCGACAAGACTTCCGGGAAAAGTGTTAAAAAAGCTTGGTAGCTCGAATCTTTTAGAGCACATCTTATTCAGGCTCAAACGCCTCTCCCATACCGCACAAATTATTATTGCCACCTCAACACATACCCGGGATGAGGAAATTTTCCGATTCTGTACTACCAACAATGTGATGTACTTCAGGGGATCACATGAAAATGTACTCAAACGCTACTATGACTGTGCGGTAGAATTTAAATTGGACCATATCGTTAGACTCACTGGAGATGATCCCTTTTTCGACATTGAAGAAATCGACAATTTAATTAATCTGCATCTTGAATCAGACACAGACCTCTCACATTCCTACCCGGCTCTCCCACTAGGTGTGGGTGCGGAAATA
>Ga0193964_1000619_pt1 | contig 17040 bp, 15 predicted proteins | sample FB_7_MG_FD_140323 | JGI IMG/M metagenome (GOLD analysis project Ga0193964, IMG submission 140323) | Microbial mat bacterial communities from the Broadkill River, Lewes, Delaware, United States - FB_7_MG | ecosystem: Environmental > Aquatic > Freshwater > River > Microbial mats | place: USA... | reverse complement strand
TTTAGTCTTATCCATAAGGATTGGGATAAATATAAGTGAGACTATAACAGCTGCAACAGTTCCAGAGATCAAAGCGACTCCAAGTCCACCAAATACAGGATCACTCGCTAGTAAAGCAGAACCTAAAATAATAGCGATAGCTGTTAGCATAATTGGTTTAGCTCTTGTTGCACTTGCAATTGCAATAGCACGTCTTTTTTCGATATTTTTATCTTTTATAAGTGACTTTGCAAAGTCAATAAGTAACAAAGAGTTTCTTGAACTTATACCCATAAGTGCAATAAAACCAATAAGAGATGTAGCTGTTAGGAAAAATGTCTCAGTAGTTACTAGATCAGCTACCCAGTGGCCAATGATCACACCTATGATAGATAAAAAACTTCCACCTAAAACAATACTACTAAGTGCAAAAGATTTATAGTAGATCACAAGTAGTAAGAAAATAAGAATAAGTGCAGCTATAAAAGCAGCTCCTAAGTCTCTAAAAGTATCAAGTGTAACTTTCATCTCTCCATCCCAGCGAAGAAGATATTTTTTACCACTTTCTTTGTTTTTTAATTCAAGATCAAACATATATGTAGATATTCCAGCTACTTTAGTAACTTCATATTTATCTGAAAAATATTCTATCATCTTCTCTCTTGCATCAAGAAGAGGGTATACCTGAGATACCATATCTGTTTCAGCTATTACATTTACCATAGTTCTTAAGTTTTTATGATAAATCATAGGTTTACTTTTTCCCTCTTTGATCTCAACTACTTCCGTTAAAGGGATCATCATACCTTTTTTATTCATTAGGCTTAGTTGACTAAGTTTTGATTTTAGAGATATAAGTGCATCCGAGTTTACTTTTTGACTCTCTTCACTCAATGATAAAAAGATCGATATCTGGTCATTCAGCTCTATTGTATTTTTAACTGCTACACCCATGCCCTCAAAGGCAAGGTAAAGAATCTCATTTACCTGCTTTACACTTAAACCACTTTTACTAATTTTATCTGAGATTGGAATAAGCATATATTTTTTATAGCTCTCATCTGCCATAACATCTACATCCACAAGACCTTTAGTATTTTTAAGTATATTTGAAACATCACGACCAAGTTTTATCACTTCAGTATTATTATCTCCGTATACTTCTACAACTAAAGAAGCAAGTGTTGGTGGTCCAGCTGGCATCTCTATCATTTTAATATTTGTATTTTTAACTATTGGTAGACATTGATCTTTTATAACAGGTCTTAGTCTTTGAACCATGTTAAAAGATTTTTCATCACGTGAATGCTTGTCTGTTAAATTAACAACTATTTCGGAGTATTGCTCACCCATCTTCATACTACTTCCCTTAACAAGGCCTGCATAGTCTAGTGGTGAACCTTGTCCTAAAAATAGTTCTATATCAGTTACATGTTCCTCTTTTGTTAAAATATCAACTACACAACTGCTTACAGTTTTAGTTTGTTCAATAGAACTTCCATTTGGCGTGTCAACATATATACTAAAAGTATTTGTACTTTTTCCAGGAAGCATTTTAGCTAAAACTACTTTTGTAGGAAACATCATAATAGATCCTACAAAAAATAGTGCTATAAGTGAGATAACAATGAGAGTTCTTTTAGGATCATTTAATATGCCATATACAAACTCTTCAAATCTTTTACCTTGATGTTCGTGACCCATTAATTTGCCTCCTTTTCATTATGTTTATGTGAACCATCTTCTTTTCTGTGAAGTAACTTTCTACCAAGGTAAGGTGTAAATATATATGCGATGAATAGTGAGGCTAAAAGCGCTACAGGGACATTGTAAGGTATTGGTTTCATAAACTCACCCATCATACCACCAACAAAGGCCATTGGCACCATTGTTAATATAATTGCAAGTGTTGCTATATTTGTAGGTGCACCGATCTCATCAGTAGCTGTTATTAGAAGCTCATCTCTATCTCTTTTTTCACTGTCATGAGCGTGCATATGTCTATGTATATTTTCAATAACAATAATAGCGGCATCGACTAGTAGACCAAGTGAAAGAAGAAATGCAAATAGTGTTATCCTGTTGATTGTTTGATCACCCATATATGCTATAAATAGAGTAATCGCTAGAATAGCCGGTACTGTAAAAGTAACAATTAACGATTCCTTCCAGCCAAGAAAAAATACAAGCATAACAGCAATAATAACTATTGTGATCACAAGGTGATGCACAAGTTCATTTACAGCATCATTTGCTCTTACACCATAGTCTCTAGTGATTTTATATGAGATACCAAGTTTATTTAGCATCTCTTTTTTATCTTCAAGTAGCTTTTTTACATCATCTGCTACAAATACAGCGTTTGTACCTGCAAGTTTTGATACAGCTAGTGTTATTTGTTTATATGACGAACCATCTTTTAAGTATATGTAGGCACTTTGTTTATTCTGTGTGTTAATAGAATCTTTCACATTAGCTACATCTCTTAAATATATTGGGCTACCCATATATTGTGCTACCATTATATTTTCAACATCTTTGACCGAGTCTATTGCATTTTTAATGCCAAATACTACTAGTTCGTTTTCTTTTGTAGGAGCAGTCACACTAGGTACACGTACAGCAATAGACTTAATGCCCTGAACAATTTGACCTAGTGATAGATGATAACTCTTTAGCTTTGCAAGGTCTACTTCTACATTATATTGTTGTTTACTGGCACCTTTTAATTCTGTTTTTGAAACACTATTAATTATACTGATCTCTTTTTTTAAGTTCTCAACTGTCTCTAAAAATTTTGGATAGCTTATAGTGTCATTTTTTTGGTAAAAGGCTATACCAACTATTGGAATATCTATATCAATATCAAAAGGTTTAACGATTGGCTGCATTATATCTTTAGGTAGTTTATCCATATTTTGCATCACTTTATCATAAAGCTTAAGGTTTGAGATCTCTCTATTTTGACCTATATGATACATAACATTAACAACTGCAACATTTTCCATACTCATAGAGTATATATGTTCAATTCCTTTGATCTCTCTAAGCTTATTTTCCAAAGGTTCAATAATTATCTTTTCAACTTCCTTTGGTTTAAAGCCTGGTGCTGGAACTATTATACTCCCACCACTTATAGAGATCTGAGGATCTTCTTCACGAGGCATAATCTCTAATGATATATACCCAATTGCAAGTAAAAAAATAGCTAAAACTGCTGTTAGTGGATTATACAAAAAGCCACGAGCAAGTTTACCAGCACTATCAGTTACTTTGATGTGTGATAAATCTTTTTCTTTCATCTACTGCACCTTTATGCCAATTTTTGCATACATTCCAGGGTAGACTAATTTATTTTTATTTTTAAATGATACTTTTATTTTAAATGTATGTGTCATTGGGTTTGAACTTGGAACTATAGCAGTTACAGTACCTATAGTTTTAATACCTTGAGATGGGATCTCAACTTCAACTTTTGTTCCGTGTCTAACACTTCTTAAATTTCCCTCAGATATCTCAGTTGAGATTTTAAGATCACTTAGATCAGATAGTATAATAGCAGGCATACCAGGCATAGCCATCTCACCAACTTTTATATTTTTATTGACCACTACACCATCATTTGGAGCTTTTATATTTAGATATCTGTACTGGTTTTGTACCTCTTGAAGTCTTGCTTTTGATATATTTACCATATCTTCAAGGTTTTTCTTTGCAAGTTCTAGCTCTTCAACTTTGTACTTTGCAACCATGTCTTTTTCAAAAAGTCTTTTATGACGTTCTAGGTTTATAACGACATTTGTATATTGGTTCTGGTACATCTGAAGAGCAGATTCAGCTTGACGTTTTGCAGAGTCTATTTCACGTGAATCGATTTCATAAAGTATTTGACCCTTTTTTACATACTCACCTTCACTTACATTTACACTTGTTACAAAACCCATAAAGCGACTTGTGATCATCTTTTGGTTATCAGAGATCACACTTCCTGAAAGCGTTAGTGTTTCTGCTATAAGAGCAGCTCCAAGTGTTAAAAATATTATAATTTTTTTCATCTATTTATCTCCATTTGCTAATTTTATCATGGCAAAGATACGTTCGTTTCTTTTATTTTGTGCCATTTGTAATTCTAGTATTTTTTGTATTTGACTTGATTGTTTGATCATAACATCACTCATTGAAGCAAGATTTTCTTTGTATCTAGCTTCGTAGTTTTTGTAGATCTCATCTGCAAGCTTTAGCTCTTTTTCTAAAAAAGATATTTTTGCATCTTGAGTTTCTATCTCAGTTCTCAGTTTTGCAAGCTGCAGTTTTATACCATGCTTGGCAAGTTCTACTTGTGATTGTGTTTTTAACTTTTGTATTTTGGCTTCTTGAACCTTAGAGTTATCAACTCCTCCGTTAAAAATATTCCAAGTAAGTCTAGCACCAACTGTGTAAGCTTTATGATCACTAGCTTCTCCTAAAAACTTGTCATCAGCAGTAGATAGTTCTGCAAATGCTCCAACCATTGGGTAAAAGTTAGATTTTTCTACATCTATCATTGATTCTCTGATCTTTAACCCTGTAGAGGCTTTTTGGATATCTAGATTTTTTTCAATAACATCATTATCTGTAACATTTGGTATATTTATATTTTTAGTAGGAACCTCAATCGCATCTACCTCTTGGTTTAGTAAAAAACCAATAAAATGATAGAGTAGATCTTTATTATAGTTCATCTGAGAGACCATACGTTCAACATCACCTTTTTTAGCTTGAATTTCTAAAAGATCTGTTTTTGTTGCATAACCTTCATTGATCATGTTTTGAACCATATTTTCAAGCTTATTTATATTTTTTAAAATGATTTCAAGGTTGTTTATAGACTTTTTTAACAATGCCATATCGTAAAAACTTTTTTTAAGTTGGTAAGTCTTCTCATTTACTATTTGGTCTTTATCAAGAGACTTTAACTTAGCCATATATTCCATGATATTAGTATAAGAACTGATCTGAAAACCTGTAAAAATAGGTAGTTGGTATTTTAGTTTTGTTTGGAACAATGTTCTAGAATCTGGGTAGTTTAAGTCATCTGGTTCTATGGTAAGTAAACCGCTCATATCAGATGGAGCCATACCTTGTGAAGCACCATAAATTGCACTTCCAAGTGGAGTTAGAAAATCTGAAAAACCAAAATCACCAAAAGTAGCTTCACGACTTTCTAGTTTAAAACCAAACACATTACCAGCACTATCAGAGTTTACTACATCTTGAATAAGTTCAAGTTTACCCCAGCTATTTCCTTTTACACTATTGGCCTTTTCCTTAGCAGCTTCAACATCAAGAACAGCTGCTTTAATCTCTAGATTTTGAGAGTTTAGTATTTTTAATGCATCTTCAAGAGAAAGAGGCTCTTTTGCATTTAGGATAACTATACTAAAAAGCAAAAAAAGGATTTTTTTCATATATGTAATCTCCTATATTTTTTTATGTTGTAATTATATTTAAATTAAGTAGAAATTATACCATATGTTGTATTTAAAATTTTGAATATCTGTTTAAAATATAAGTTAAATAAATAATCATACTTTAAGAAAACATCACTAAAATTTTGTCAATATTTATAAGAGAGAGTAATATATGGCGTATGCTTGTCCCGTTTCATTTAAAAACATAAACTTAACAGTTTCAAGACTATCATCATTTATAGTTAGTATGCTTGTACTGTACTACTTATATAGTTTTAATCTATTTATATTGTTTTTTTTACTAATAGATTTTTCTACAAGATTATTTTATGATAAGAAATTTTCTTTGGTCGACACCTCTTCTAGATTTCTAAAAGGGGCTTTAAGACTTAAAGATATATTTGGTGATAGTGGAGCTAAAAAGCTTGCTGGAATTTTTGGTCTTATATTTGTAGTCATATTGATTATCTCAAATTATATGGACTTAAAAATTTTCTCTTTTGTAGTTGGAGGAGTATTTATACTTTGTTCTTTAATGGATGCTTTGGTAAACTATTGTGTAGGATGTAAAATATATTTTATAATTAAAAAAATATATCCTAATTTTATGAACCCATAAGGATGTAATATAGATATGCAAATGGTAGTAGATTCCTTTCGTGCAAAGGGAAAAATATTTAAAAAAATGCAAGAGGTAGCTCCAAAGGAGTTAGGTATAAGAAATAAAATAAAAATGTATAAAGCTACAGATACAAATGGCTATTTTTGGGCTATATTTGCAGTAAGTCAAAAGTCAAGACTTCTTATGAAAGATGTACATAAGTTTGAAGAGATCTATTCCAAATTAACTATACTTTTTGATCATAACTTTAAACACAAGTTCTTATTTATAGATGCTCCACTATGTTCAAAGGCAAAAGAAGCTTTTAAAGAGAAGGGTTGGAAAATCAACCAATGATTTTGTGCGATATTGGAAATACATCGTACCATTTTTTGGATTCAGACAAGAGTTTTAAAAAAAGTGTTAAAGATTTTGATCCATCAGATATAAAGGATATTGTTTATTATATTTGTGTTGAACCAACACTAAAGATCAAATTGCAAAAACTTGATAACTGGATTGATCTATCTAAAAATATAGATATGAAAAAGTATTACTCAACTATGGGTATAGATAGAATTGTGGCTTGCGAATCTATAATAGATGGAGTTATTGTAGATGCTGGTAGTGCAATAACTGTAGATGTGGTAAAAGATGGTGCTTTTCAAGGTGGATTTATATATCCAGGTACAAAAGCAATGCAAAATACTTACAAAGGCATCTCGTCTGTACTTGATTATGAGTTTAACTTTAAAATTGATAATTCAAAACTACCAAAAAATTCACAAGATGCAGTTAGTTATGGTTATTTAAAACTGCTTTATTCAGAAGTAAAATCATATGATATGCCTGTAATATTGACAGGTGGAGACGCAAAAGTATTAAAATCAATTTTTAAAAATGCGATAGTAAATGAGACACTGATCTTTGATGGTATGAAGAAGCTTATAGAAACTACAGCTTAATTTAGATAAAATCCCATAAATATTTTTATAAGGTTATATATATGTTAACAGTAGCACTCCCAAAGGGTCGTATAGCAAAAGAGACTCTGGAGATTTTTGGAGAAATTTTTGGTGATGAGTTTGTTTTTGATGATAGAAAACTGATCTTAGAGACACCAAAGTTTCGTTTTTTATTAGTAAGAAACCAAGATGTAGCGACATATGTATATCATCAAGCAGCGGATATTGGTGTAGTTGGACTTGACACATTAGAAGAGCAGGGGCTTGATGTGATCCGTTTACTTGATATGCAAAAAGGTGTATGTAAAGTAAGCATAGGGATGAAAAAAGGTGAAAAGTTAGACCTTAACAAACCTGATCTAAAAGTAGCATCTAAAATGGTAAACATTACTAAGCGTTACTTTGAAGAGCGTGCTGTTAGTGTAGAGATCATTAAACTTTACGGTTCAATAGAACTTGCTCCGCTTATTGGACTTGCAGATATGATCGTAGATATAGTTGAGACTGGAACAACCATGAAACAAAATGGTTTAGAGGTTGTTGAAGATATTATGACAAGTTCAACATATCTTATCGCAAATAAAAACTCATATGTGTCTAAAAAAGATGAAGTATTAGATATATATGAAAAGATCGAGAAAGTTGTAAAATCATAGATGACAAACTTAGACCTTTACGCAAAAGCTGAACACCTACTTGGTATAGAAGAGGCTAGTGAAGCTTTGTATGATCTATACAGAAGTGAGCTAGATGATTATGAGGTTAAAACACTTTTAGATATTGGTTGTGGACGTGGTAATTTTATGGAACGTCTGATGAGTGATGGTATAAAGTGCAAGGGGATAGATCTTAGTCAGTATATGATCGATGATTGTAAGGCAAAAGGCTTAGATGCTGAGTGTAAAGATATAAAAGATGAAGATGGCAAGTACGATGCCATAGTAAGTATTTTTGATGTTTTAAACTTTATGGATAAAGATACTTTGAGTGGTTTTTTAGATTCTGTAGCATCATGTTTAAATGATGATGGAGTTTTCTTAGCAGATATAAATACACTCTCAGGTTTTGCAGATGTAGCAGATGGAACTATGAGTAATGATACTGGGGATGAGTTTTTAAGTGTGGATGCAGTGTTTGAAAATAAAAAGCTTTCTACAAAAATAACTTTATTTTCCAAAGAAAATGAAAAAAACTGTTATACAAAATATCAAGATACAATTGTTCAACACTTTCATAAGACAGAGTTTTTTAAAAAGTTAGACTCTCTAAAACTTATTGAGAGCCAACCATTTTCACTTTATGCTGAGCTTGATAAAACACTACTTATCTTTAAAAAAAGATAGAACTTTAGTAGTCCTCAAGAAGATAGCATAAACAGTCTTGAAGTACTATCTTTTTATCCATTGAGATCATAGCAGGCATCATTGAGTTTTTAAGTGATATCTTTCCATTTTTATTTTGAATAATTTTGTCTGTAATATCTTCACCATTTTCTGCAACAACTAAAAGTGGTTTACAAATATTAGAATGGGCAAAAACCTCATCTTTTTTTAGCATAGTAAAGTTATGCTGATCAAACTTATCAATAATAACTAAGTCTACATCAGAACTAGGATTAATAAGATCTCCAAATTCAAAACTTATAGCTGTATTTATTTTTATTGTAGCACTATTTTTAACAAGTTGAAGATCCTGTTTCGCAACATCTTTTTCAGGGAAATGATCAAGGTGCATTAAAGCATCAATAAGTTCACAAGCTTTGTTCTTTGCAGGAATATTGCCTGGTGTAGAACACTCTAATGTTATAGCTGGACATATCTCATCAAAAGCCATAGTGGAAACACCTTTGGGTGATTTAAATACCATGGCAATATGGTTAAAAAGACTACAAAGATATTTGTTTTTTTCATTAACTATAGAAATACAGCCATAGTGAGGGTTTTGTCCTGTATTGTTATGTAGATCTAAAGAAGCAAAAAGGGGATCTTTACTAATAGTGTTAAAAACTTTTTGTATAAGCTTTGCACTATCTGATTTTGTATTTGGTGTACCAGGCCATGCACGGTTAAAGTCAACTTGCTTATCCAGCACTCTAACACCAAGTTCTGCTGCATCTACATTACCTACAAAAAGCCAAAGGCTTCTAGGTAGATTATAGCCATTTGTAGTTTTATATTTTTTAAGAACATCTTGGATGATCTCAAGTCCACTAAATTCATTTCCATGAAGTAATATGGATATAAATATAGGAATTTTTTTATCACCTTCAATATGGATCAATGTAGGAGTTTCAAATACCATCTTTATTTTTGTACTTGATACCTCCAAAAATTCATTTGGTATATCGTGTAGTATTGTTAAGTTATTCATCTATATACTCCATTTATGTACAGGGATGTTTTGTTTAAAATTTTTCATATAATCATCCATAAGTTTATAAGTTGAATTGTACTTATTAAAGTGTTTAAGCTGCCATACTGCACCATTTTGAGCACTTGCAGCTCTTTGTTTTATTAATTGAATGATTTCATTACTGTTATCTATACCAAACTCTTTAAGACCATTTTTGCTAAGTTTTATTCCGTCGTTTAAAATCCACTCTTTTAAAGAGACGTAATTTACATTGTTTGGTTCATGAAACTCTGTCTCAAGCCCATGTTTTGCTACATTATAAAAATCATCTTTTAGTATTTCAAAAGGTATTTTTTTTATATCTATATTTGATTTTACTAGACCATTAATTAAACCTATAAAAAACCATATATTAGTTTGGGTGTCTATCAGGGTCGGACCGGATGGAAGGGATCTTAGTTCTAGTCTTAGGGAATATTTTTCATCACTATCTTTATCTAAAATAGGGCGAACCCACCTCCAAACTGTTCCGTTATGAAGGTTAAGATGGTATAACGCCTCTTTTGGTGTATTTTTTACATCTGCGAACATAATCTTGAAGTTTTTATTTTGTTCAAATAGATCAAGCCATGAGCTTATATAATCATGAGCAAAATGTACCCTTTTTTCATCACCATATTCTCTTCGTAGTTTATCTCTTGTATCTACAGATTGTTCAAAGATAGCTATTCTTGATTCATGCCATCCTTTTTTACCCATTACTAAAGGTGAATTGGCAGCAAAGCCGGTAAGTACCACAGAAGCAAAAAGTGCAGCATGATAATAATCTACCGATTTATCAAAAGGTACTTGTAAGTGAATTTGTAGTGAAGTGCCTAAAGCTTCAAGCATAACGTCATCTTTTTGTAAAGAGATTTCATTTTCTCCATGAAATGAAATTTTTATATCCTCATGCCGTAATTCTTTTAGACGCTGTGAAACTAAGGTATATCTATGCATATCTGATTGGTATAGCTCTTTATCAAAATGTTTTTCTTGAAGTGATGGGAGGACTCCAAAAAGTCCAAGATGTGCATCAAATTTTGTGGCTGAGTCTAGAGCTTTTTTCCAAAGGGAAATAATGTCTTTATTTATTTTTTGAGGTGCTTTTGCATCTATTTCAAAAACATTTCCATTAATTTCCAAGTCATATTTAGCAAGCTCGTTTGTAAAAAGAGGGGAGTTTATATCATCTAGAATTTTTTCATTTATAGGATTTGGAGAGTTGTAACTATTTAATATACAAGCTTCTAGCTCATACCCTATACAATATTTATTAGAAAATACATTAGAACCTTTAGAAAATAGTTCTTTTAAAAATTCTAACTCATTTAAAACAGCATCTTCAAATTTTGATATATCTTCTTTTGTAAAGACTCTTTTGCTAATCTCACTTCCCATTATATACCTTAATTATTGTTTTTTGGCAATAAAAATAGATTATTTATAAATGGAATTGAAGATATCAATTTTACTTTATTTGCAATCATTCCCATTAGTAAACTCTTAAACATATTATCATATAGCTTTTCATACATATTTTTAATATCCATAAAGTCATCTATAATCAAAGATGCTAAGCCATGTAAAGATGCCCATACAACAATAGTTTGAAAATAACTTTCATCTTTTTTTATTATACCATTTAACTGACCCTCTTCAATAGCTTCTTTTAACGCTGAAAAACCACTGCAGTTTTCATCTTGTATACTGACAAGTTGTTCCCTAATATAAGAGTATTTTTTACCAAAAAGAAGACGATATAAGTTTGGGTTTTCTACAGCAAAGTTGATCAACTCTTTTCCACTTTGATAAAATCTATCTATTAAAGATATATTTTTGTTTAGTAAAATAGGTGATAGGTGTTTATCAAAATCATCAAAGCCTTTTGTTATCATTATTTCCACAAGTTCATCTTTGTTTCTAAAATGCCTATATATAGCACTTCTTGATGTCCCAGTTTTATCACTAAGTATTTTGAGTGTTAGATTTTCTATCTCATCATCTTTTATAAACTCAAAAGCTATATTTAAAAAATCATCTTTTAGATTGCCGTGGTGGTAGTCATTTTTTATCATGTCTGAATTATATCATAAGCTATTTTATTATTTATGTTGACAATGTTCACATTAATATGTTAACATTGTTAACATAAAATTAAAGGATATAAAATGTTAAAGGTTTTATTATTGGTTAGTTCATTTTGGATGTCTACATATGCTATGAGTTCTTTGGAGGTAGCGAAAAGAGGTTACGATGTAGTAAGTGGATATGAAAGCAGTATTTCATCTACTACTATGATATTAAAGAATAAAAGTGGTGAAAAAAACATTAGGAAGATGCAGATTAAAAAGTTAGAGGATATCAATGGCGATAAATCACTGATAACATTTCTTTACCCTTCTGATATTAAAGGTACCAAACTTTTGAGTTTTGAGTTAATTGCACAAGATGATAAACAGTGGCTTTATCTTCCAGCATTAAAAAGAATTAAAAGAATCAGTGCGAGAAATAAGTCTGGCTCGTTCATGGCCAGTGAGTTTAGTTATGAAGATATATCTTCCCAAAATTATAAAAATTATACCTATATTGGTGATGCTTTAGAAGTGGAAATTGATTCAAAAAACTATTTTCAAATTTTTAGAATCCCTAAAGCTGAGAATAGCGGTTATTCTAAACAGATATTATATGTGGAAAAGAAAACTTTTCTTATAAGATTTGGCGAGTATTACGATAGACAAAATAGAATGATTAAAAAAATTGAATTTTTAGAATATCTAAATATTGATGGTATATATAGAATTAAAAAGATTAAGATGACTAATCTTCAAAATTCTAAAAGTAGTATGCTTATATGGGACGAAGATAATATAAAGCAAAAACTAGGAAATAGAGAATTTTCAAAAAGAGCTCTAAAATGAAGGTTTTTTTATTGATTATATTGTCGATTTCTTCATTGTACTCTTATAATTGTGAATATATAGGCAATATCTCTATAAAGGCTTTAGCTTATAGTGATTTTACTAATGAGAATAATCTTTTTGGTAACACAAAGTTGAATTGTAAAAGTGGATTTTTTGATTTAAAAACAAATGTAGAATACCTATTTAGTGATCAGTATCAACAAAAGAGATATATCTACATTCAAGAATTATATCTTTTAAAAGAGTATAAAACATCTAAAATTGAGTTAGGAAAATCTATAAAGTACTGGGGTGAATTAGAGGGGTATAATCCAGCAGATATTTTTAATCAAAAAAACTATCTTTTTGATCCTTTTGATAATTCTAAAAAGCTTGGTAGTTACAATATTAACTATACATATTATTTTGATGAAGATTCTCTTGAAAGCGGGATTAAACTTTATGAATTCGGTAAAGAATTGCCAGAACAAAACAATCCTTATCATATATTACCATTAGCTTATAATAAAAGCTTGGAAGTGGAAAAATTAAAAGCTACTCCAAGTGTCTATTTAAAATATAACTTTTCATATGGAGATGAGTTCCAAAGTGACAATAAGTTGATCTTATACAGAGGTTATGACAATAAAAGAAACTTTGTTTTGATAGATAATAGTCTAGCACAATATGCTTATCGTGTTAATAAAGCGATCTTTTTTTCAAACATTGTGTATGAAGGGTTTATATTTAAATTTGAGTATAGCTATACAGATATGATTGATGAAAGTTTGATGAGTGACTACTCTCAAATAGCTATCGGATTTGAAAATGGCTTTTACGATGTTTTTGGTTTTGATATCAATACTTATACGGAGTACTACAAATATAATTACCAAGATGAATTGAAACCAATAAATGTAGATATTAGTGAAGTATATGACAACGATATATTTGTTGCTTTAAAATTTAACTTTAATAATACTCTAGGTAGTGAATTAAAAACTGGGCTTTTATACGATATAAAAAATTATGAAAAAGTTTTTCAGACAAAAATTAAAACTAGGATATTAGATGGAACTACTCTTAATGTAGGGTATTTAAAGTTAGTGTCAAAAGAGGGTACTTTGCTTCAAAAGTATAGAGATCATAACAGAATCACTATTTCATTACGTTATACATTTTAAAAGGGTTATAGATGCAAGAATATATAAATTTTTTAGAAAAAAACAGTTATAAATTAATAATTTTACTTACTTGTTTTACGGCACTGATGAGTATATCTTTAAAAGATTTGGCATTTGAGGGAAGTTATAGAATTTGGTTCGACAAAGACTCTTCCATTATGAAAAATTACGATAGTTTTAGAGATAAATTTAGTGGGGATGATACTTTCGTTGTTTCATTTAAAGATGAAAATGGAATATTTAATCCAAAAGCAGTTCAAACAATTTTAGAATTGACACAGAGGTTAAAAAGGGTAGAGGGAGTAGAAAAAGTTGATAGTTTAAGTAATTATCAGTATATAAGTAGTGAAGGTGATGATGTTATTATAGAAGATTTTTTATATGATACTAAAAACCTTAAAGAAAAAAGATTTCAAGCTTTAAAAGACAAACTAATACTTAATCAACTAATTTCAAGTGATGCTAAAACCACAATGTTTGGATTAAGACTATCATCATCTATTGGAAGTGATGAAAATGTAAATATAAGAGTAATGAACACTTTGGAAAATATAGCTAAAGAGTATGAGATAAAAACAGGTTATAAGTTATATATAGCCGGTACCCCAGCAATAACAGCATCACTAGTTAAGATATCACATTCTGATGCTTTAGTTTTAATGCCATTGGCAGTTGTGTCTGTGGTTATACTGCTTTTTTTAATTTTTAGAAATGTTATAGGCGTACTTATTCCATCTGTTGTCATTATCTTTACTTTTTTACTAACTCTTAGTATTCAGATGTTACTTGGATATAAATTAAATAATTTTACGGTAAATATTCCCTCTTTTATAAGTGCAATAGCAATTGCAAACTCTATGCACTTCTTTTTAGCTTGGGTTTATTACAAAAGAAAAATTAGTGATAATAAAATGGCAGTTTATACTGCATTAAAAAACAACCTCATACCAATAGCTATGACATCATTTACTACAGCGGTCGGTTTTGCAACTTTAGGACTAAGCAACATAGAACCTATTTCAACTTTAGGAATAGCGATCACAAGTGGTGCACTTATAGCTTTTATATTTAGCGTTACTTTAGTCCCTGCTATTTTGATAACACTAAAAGATGACTATAAGGTAGGAGCAACAAAGTTTTTTAATTTTTTAGATACTAAAGGTTATGGAGGTTTTATAGTTAAAAACGATAAAAAAATTGTACTTATCTTTTTAATGTTCTTTATAGCGATCTTTACAGGCTTAAAAGATCTCAAGATAGATAGTAATAGTATTAAATATTTTAAAGAAGATACAACAGTTAGAAGTGGAAGTGATTTTATACAAAACAATTTAACTGGGAGTATGATCTATGAAGTTATTCTCGATTCAAAAACAAAAGAAGGGGCAAAAAATCCAAAATTTTTAAGTGAGATTATTACTTTTGAAAAAGAGTTAAAAAGGAATTTTAAAAACATCATTTTTAGTAGTTCTTTAAAAGATATTGTAGAAAGGATGCAACAGATATTGAATCCATCCTCAAAGCAAATATTGCCAAAAGATGAAAAGTTAGTAGCTCAATATTTATTACTATACTCTATGAGTTTGCCTCAGGGAATGGAGATAAATGATAGAATAGATACAAATGAGAGATACTTAAGGCTTACTTTAAATAGTAATATTCAAGATACATCAAAAGACATTGAAATGATAGAGTGGATTAAAAACTATTGGAGTCAACGTACTAAATATAGTGCTGATATTCAAGGTCAAACTGCTATTTTTGCTTATATGCAAAGTAGTGTAAGTGACACTTTGGTAAACTCGATCTCTGCAACACTTTTTATAGTAGCAATTGCAATGCTTTTTATATTTAGAAACATTAGAATGTTGTTTATATTTATATTGCCAAATATTGCACCTATACTTTTAGTAGCTGGTGTTATGGGACACTTGAGGATTAATATAGATATAGGAGTAGCTATAAGTGCTGCTGTGATTTTAGGAATAGCTGTAGATGATACGATACATTTTTTTAGTAAATATTTTGATGGTATAAAAACTAAATCTTTTGAAAATACTATAGATTATATTATTAGTCATAGTGGAAATGCAATGATTTTGACTACATTTATTTTATCGGTTACCTTTTCCATCTTTGGCTTTAGTAGCTTTATACCAAATGTAAATTTTGCCATAGTGACAGTAATAGCACTAAATTTAGCACTTATTTTGGATCTAATTTTACTTCCGGCATTACTAAGTGTGTTTTATAGAGGTAGGTAAAGTTGGTTAAATTTGTAAAAACTAATTACAGTTTTTACAAATACCGCTAAAAATAACCTGTGTATCTTTTATATTAAAATCACTGTTTTGAAGTTGGACTTTTGAAAAGTCAAAGTCTACATCATAAACTTCTCCACAGTTTTCACAGTGCATATGAGCGTGTGCATCTTTTGTGATCTCATATAGTGTTTTTGAGTTTTTTACACTTACTTCTGTAAGTAGTCTATTTTCAAGCATTAAGTGCATATTTTTATAAAGTGTAGCAAGTGAAATGTTTTCAAACTCTCTTTTTACTTTTTTATAAAGGTCTTCTATATTTATATGACCTTTATCTTGCATAATAGATAAAATACCGATTCTTTGTTTTGTAGCCTTGAGATTATGATCTCTTAGCATTAGATCAAAATTATTCATAACGTAATTTTATCACTTTTTGTTATATGTTAAGTGATGTTTTTTAAATTGATTAAAATAATAATGTTTATTTAAGCTATATTTTTTAAATACTTGGTGGATTAATCCCGAACTTTTTAAGTTTAGCAACCTCTCTTGCCCACATGTTTTTAGAGATCCATGTCCCTGTATAGAGTTTGACTCCATCGAACTCATATATGTAAAGGCTTATAAGTTTTTTACCATTTAGCTCACGAAGTGCATTATTTTTTTTGAAGTCTTTAAAAGATATTCCACTATTTGTAGCCCAATAAAACTTTGGCTCATAAGGTATTTCTATTACTCTTCTATTACCGTATTGATTAATTTCAACATAAGCCGGGTAGACGTTGTATTTTTTGTAGTAACCAGTGTCATATCTATCTTGGTGTTCCCTTTTAGAAAGCCATCTAGTAAATTTTTTTTCACGAATACCTTCTTTGTTAGAATCTAGTTTTGAACTTCTTAGAAGTCTAGCAGGTACTGGTTCTGAACTTGTCGTATTTATATTGTTTTGTGTAGTATTGTTTTGATAAGCTGTTTGAACAGTTTGTCTATTTTTTTTAGCCTCAAGTTCTGCTAAATACTCTGCTTCTTTTTCTTTAGTTATTTGGATCTCTTTTTGCAACTTTATTTCATCTTCTAAAATTTTATTATGGTATTTTGACCTATGTTTTTTGTAAAATTCAATTGAGCTTGATTTTAAAGGTTCTTTATTCAGGATCTCTTTTAAGTTTGTGTCCATGATTTTTTTAAATTGTGAAAGATCATTACTAGTTATACTTTTATCTACACTATTTCTAAGCATGTAGAGTATATGTTGATATTGTGAGTCCATTTTCCTTAGTTTCTTTAAATACTCCATTTGATC
>Ga0193964_1000617_pt1 | contig 17095 bp, 15 predicted proteins | sample FB_7_MG_FD_140323 | JGI IMG/M metagenome (GOLD analysis project Ga0193964, IMG submission 140323) | Microbial mat bacterial communities from the Broadkill River, Lewes, Delaware, United States - FB_7_MG | ecosystem: Environmental > Aquatic > Freshwater > River > Microbial mats | place: USA... | reverse complement strand
TATAGAGATAGAGTTTACTCAAGATATTATTACTAAGTCTATACCTAAAAATACGATCATGTTAAAACATGGAAAAAGTAAATTAAGTGGTACAACTCAACAGTATAATAACAATAAACCCTCAAGCACTAGAGCTAAGTGAAGGTTCAAGTATAACACTCACAACTACAGCAACACTTGTAGATTTAACTCAAAGAGATATAAGTGAATATGTGACATATAAACTAACAAATGATCAAACGGTATCTTTAACTAGCAACACACTAAAAGGCATAAAATAGGGTAGTACAACTATTCAAGCTAGTTTTAATAACGTAACATCAGATACAGTTGATGTTCTTGTATATAAAGAGATCAACGGCTACAGACTCCCACCAGAGCCTGATGAAACACTTAATAAGTCTACACTGCTTGGTATAGACTCAAACTCTAATGGTGTTAGAGATGATGTGGAGAGGTTTATAACACAAAAGTATGCGAATGAACATAAGATAGTTACAGAGATAGCATTTCAGTATGCACGTGCTTATCAACAGATATTGAGTAATCCTTTAGATACTGAAGTTAATTATATGGCATTACATAATGCTTTAGATTGTAATGAATACTTTAGTTTCTACGCACAATATTTAGGTGATTCCGTTTTAATAAAAACTTATATTGCCAAAGACTTTAAATATAAAGTACTTAATAGAAAATCTAGACTAAAAGCATATCTAGAATATGATAAGCAATTAAGTGGTGGTGTTTATGAATCTACAAAAATTGAAAAATTAAAAGAAAGATGTGATTTTGATGTTTCATCTTTATTGGGAAGTAAATAATAGTATTTTTATGAGGTATAGAACATAAAAATATGCTCAATACTCTCTTCAAGATATAACCTAGTCTTGCTGTCTTCTCATATATGCAGGGATCTCTAAGTGGCTCTCATCCATTTCACCGCCTACAACTAAACGTGGACGAGATTTTGCAACTGGAGCTGGGTTTTCACTTACAAAGTCTTCATTGTTTGTAAGTTTTTCCTCTTTGTGCTCAAAACCTGTAGCAACGATCGTAATCTTTACATAGTCTTCAGCTATATTTTCATCAGTAGATGTACCAAAGATTATATCTGCATCTTCATGAGCACTCTCATTTATAACTTCCATAGCTGAGTAGATCTCCATAGTTGGGAAATCTGGGTGCATACTAAAGTGTACTAAAACACCCATAGCACCATTTATACTCATGTTATCAAGAAGTGGAGATTCTATTGCAGATTTTATAGCTTCATAAGCTGCATTATCACCCTCATGTTCACCAACACCCATAAGAGCCATACCTTTATGGTTCATTACAGTTTTTAAGTCGGCAAAGTCGAGGTTGATATCATTTGTCCCACTAGATAAGATAACACCACTTGTTCCGCTTACAGCTTGTGCTAAAACACTATCAACTATTTTGAAGCTGTCTTTTAAGCCAAGCTTTCTGTCAATGATCGACAATAGTTTGTCATTTGGTATAACTACGATTGAGTCACTTTCACGCTTTAACTCTTCTAAACCACTCTCGGCAAGTTTTTGTCTTTTTTTACCCTCAAACATAAAAGGTTTTGTAACAACTGAGATTGTAAGTGCACCAACATCTTTAGCGATCTGCGCTACAACAGGAGCTGCACCAGTACCAGTACCACCTCCAAGTCCAGCAGAGATAAAAACTATATCAGCACCATTTAGAGCTTCACGAATCTCATCGTAACTCTCTAAAGCACTCTCTTTACCGATCTCAGGTTTCATCCCAGCACCAAGACCTTTTGTAAGTTTTTCACCTATTTGAATCTTAGTCGAACCGCTGTTTTTTAGTACTTGGGCGTCAGTATTCACGCTGATCATCTCAATACCTGTGATTCCTTCGTTTAGCATATGACCGATCATATTTCCACCGCCACCACCAACACCGACAGCTATGATCCTAGCACCGTTTACACCCTGAACTTCTTCTACTACAAATGCCTCATCCATACTTGCTCTCCTTAAAATAACTGGGTAGCCCAGTTCCAAAATTTACTAAATGTTCCTGCCTCATCGCTCTTTTTATCTTTCTTATCAGGAAGTGTAACTAATGTTTCTTTAACATCTTCATCTGACACAGGAGCTACAGGTATTTCAGTTTTATCTTTAAAATTTACATTAACACTCTCTAGAGGTGTCTCATTTGAGTGTCTTACATGCTTGTTTACATCTATCTCATATGGTGTATAGTTTTTAGCTGCATACATCACTAGTCCTACAGCACTAGCAAATTCCGGTCCTCTTATACCATCAAAAAGACCTTCCATCTCTTTTGGTTTTGCAAGTCTTACAGGACCACTATCAAAAGTAGCAACTGCAAGTTCACGAATACCTTCCATTTTTGAAAGACCACCGGTCAATACTATACCGGCACCAAGCTGATCTTTTAGCCCGCTATTTTCAATAAACTGAGCAAGTATCATAAGTGTTTCCTCAACTCTTGCATAGATCACATTATGAACAACTTCTAAAGATACCTCATGAGTTGATTTATCATCACCTATCATCGGCAATTCTATAAGATCATTTGAGGGAGTAAGTAGTGATCCGTAGTCTATTTTTACATTTTCAGCTACACTTAGAGGTGTATGAAGTGCCATAGATAAGTCGTTTGTTACATGGTTTGAACCAACTCCTAAAAACTCGTTATGTCTGATCGAACTTCCAGAGTGGATTATTATATTTGAAGTGTTCCCACCGATATCTATAACTGCAACACCTAACTCTTTTTCATCATCATTTATTGTAGAGATTGAAGATGCGTAACCGCTCAGTATTATGTTCTCAACCTCTATTCCAGCTCCACTTACAGCTTTTCTTAAGTTGTTAAGATTTGCTTTTTGAGTAGTTATGATGTGAGTTTCAACTTCAAGGCGAGCAGCATTCATCCCAAGAGGGTCTTCTATAAAGTCTTGATCATCTACTTTGAAGTTATATGGCAGTGCGTGCAGTACTTCGTACTCATTTGGTATGTTTGCATTGTACAAAGAAGTTTGCATAACACGTTCTATCTCATTAAAACTTATCTCTTTATTTTGTATGTTTACAATTCCAGTTGAGTTAAGGCTTTTTGTATATGAACCAGAGATAGAAACTATTGCTTTTTTAACTTCTGTAGCAGCTACTCTTGTTGCATCATCCACAGCTTGCTTTATAGATTTAGCAGCTAGTTCTATGTTTGTAATAGTCCCACGTTTTAAACCTTGGGCTTTGTTGATACCGGCACCTATAACAGCACAAGAATTGTCATCGTCTATTCTTGCTATTATCGCGCATATTTTGGTTGATCCGATATCTATGGCTAGTACAGTTCTTGCCAAATTATAGTCCTTCTATAAAAATCTCTGTATTGTACTTGCTCTCTAGTTTGTTTATTAAACCAGTGTTAAATATGGAACCTTTAAGTTGTGCAAGTGACTCAGTTTGTTTAGAATTTTCAAGCATCTTCTGTTCCAAGATATTGTATAAAACGATTTTTCCATCACCAATTTCTATATATCCTCTTTTATTTTGTTTCATAAAAAGCTCATTTAAAAATTTTGTAGCTTCATCAGCTTCAAGAAGTTTTAGTTTATCGGCATCAACTTGAGTTAGGAAGTCTGTAGTAGTACCTTTAAAAGTTTCATATGAATTATTTGCAAGCTCTTGTAGTTTTAATCTCTTTTGTTCTTGAACATAAAGGTTTTTAACTTCATTTTTTGCTGCTTCATAAGGTTTTGCTTCTGAATGATTTACTTTATCTAGTCTGATTGTGTAGTACGTTCCATCTATCTCAACTGGTTTCATAAAAGGTGAAGCTAGTGTAAGAGTAGATATTTCTTTTAGTGCTTCAGAGTTAAAAGGATTATTAGAAGTGCTAACTGTTGTCTTTGTAGTTTTAATTTCATCAGACAATTTAGATTTTTTAAAGTCAATATATGTTCTAAGTGCATCTTTTTTAGTTACATTATTTTCATGCTTGATATACTCTACATCATAGCTTACTTCTGTCATAAAGTTTTGTTTCATACCTTCCCAGTATGGCTTAAGAATATCGTCTGAAGTCTCTATATTTATTTTTTTATCACTTAGAACTTTATAGTCTATCTTGTCTCCTATGTTAAACAAAGTAGTCAAAATATTTTCTTCAGCATCATTTGTTTGAACTTTTAAAAGTGTTAAAATTTTTTGAATTAAGATCTGTTTTTTTACATCTGTTTCATACTCTTTCATCGTAAGGTTGTTACGTGAGAGCATAGTTTTGTACACCTCTTTTGAAAAAACACCATCTTTAAAGAAGAACTCTTGTTTTTTAATCTCTGCAAGTAGTTCGGCATCGCTTACACTTAGGTCATATTCATTTGCTAAGTTTAAAACAAGTGCTTGATCAACAAGTTGCTTAAGAGCTTGTTTTTGAAGTCCAAAACTTTTTGCTTTTTCTTCATCGAAGTTACCCTGAAACATTTGGTTATACTGGTTATACAATCTTGAATATGTTTTTTGAAGATCACCCATGCTGATCTCAATTTCTCCAACTTTAGCGACAGCTCCAGCTTTGTCACCGTATGAGTATTGTCCCCAGCCAACAAATCCGGCACCAACAAATGCTATTGTTGATATCCAAATGGTAACTATTAGGTATTTTTTATGTCTTTGCATCCATGTAATCATTTTGTTATAAACCTTGCGTGATAATTTTCGTGTATTTTATGTAAATAAGGCTTTAAACTTGATAAAGAATTAAACAAGTTTAATTATCAAGAGTAGCTTGTAATGTTAAGTGCTACATAATTGGATTTTTTATACCATCTTCATATTAAAGCAACTATAAGGAGAGATTATGAACCGAGTAGAGAAATATGATAGGTTGGAAGAAAAACTGCCTGAGTTGCCAGAAGTGTTGTTAAATACAATTCAGTCAGAGGTTTTAGAGCTAAAATGTGTCAAAAAAAATTGTGAAAAGTTCAAAAAAGTATGCGAAGATTACCCAGTACTAAAAGAAGCTTTTTATGTTGTTTACTCTGAGTATGTAAAAAAAAGTGATCATAAGTATGAAAAGTTTATTTTTTTAGATGAAAAAGGTAATGAACTTTGTGATCTAAGCGGTATGGATTTTGAGTTATACGGATTGTTAAAGCTTGTAGATTTTCCATACAGTGAAGAGTACTGTGAACAACAAAAATATTCATAGTTTTTTGTTTAAAAACTTATGGTTATAATTCGTACATGATAAATGAACAATTAAAAAACAGAGATTTAGACGTACTTTGGCATCCGTGTTCTCAAATGAAAGATTATGAACAACTTCCACTAACCCCTGTAAAAAAGGGTAGTGGAGTTTGGCTTGAAGATTTTGAGGGAAACAAGTTTATAGACGGCATTAGCAGCTGGTGGGTAAACATATTTGGTCACGCAAACCCTTATATAAATGAAAAGATCAAAGAGCAGCTTGATACTTTAGAACATGTGATCATAGCTGGTTTTACCCATGAGCCGATCATAAACCTGTCTGAGCGTTTAGTAAAGCTTACTCCAGATGGCTTAGATAAATGTTTTTATGCAGACAACGGCTCATCAGCTGTTGAAGTAGCACTAAAGATGAGTTTTCACGCACATAAAAACGATGGAAAAAACAAACCAATCTTTGTATCACTCACTAACTCATACCACGGTGAAACTATAGGAGCTTTAAGTGTTGGTGATGTAGAGCTTTATAAAGATACTTATGAGCCTTTGCTTATACAAAGCATCCAAACTCCTGTACCTAAAGACATGAGTGTAGAGGCAGCTAAAGAGGCAGCACAAAAGTTTGAAGAGCTGTGTAAAAACAGATCAGATGAGATCAGTGCGATCATAGTTGAGCCACTTATCCAAGCAGCTGGGTATATGCATATGTACCATCCACATTTTTTAGAACTTTTACGTGATATATGTGATCGTTACGATGTACACCTGATCGCAGATGAAGTGATGGCAGGTTTTGGTAGGACAGGTAAGCTTTTTGCATGCGAACATGCAAATATTACACCTGACTTTTTAGTTTTATCAAAAGGGATTACGGGTGGTTATTTGCCATTATCGGTTGTACTTACTTCTAACGATATATATGCAAAATTTTATTGTGATTATTTAGAATATAAAGCATTTTTACACTCACACTCATATACTGGAAATGCACTTGCATGTGCAGCAGCAAATGCTACACTTGATCTTTTTGAAAAAGATGATGTGATCACACAAAACAAAGCTAAAGCTGCTTACATGATGGAAAAACTAAAAGAGTTTGAAAAGCTTGATAATGTTCTAGAGATTCGTCAAACCGGGATGGTTAGTGTAGTTGAGTTAAAAGGGTATTCATCAGATGAAAGAATAGGTCTAAAAGTTCATCAGTACTGCTTGGAGAGAGAGGTTCTGATCCGTCCACTTGGTCATGTAGTATATTTTATGCCACCTTATGTGATCACATACGAAGAGATCGATAAGATGATGGATACAACCCTTGAAGCTATAAAACAGCTTTAAAACCTGTAGGTAAGATCAAACCATGGGAGTAGTGGCAATCCTTTGTTTTTACCTTCACTATTGTAGTTATCATCATACTCTATAGATGCGATGTTGTCATGGTTAGTTATGTTCATGATCTCAAAAGACCATTCCAAAGAGTTGTTATTTGCAAACTTTAACTCTTGGGCAATTTTAACATTTAGACTAAAGTAGTCTGGAAGCCTTGAGTTGTAAGGGTTTTCATAAATAGGTCTTATTCTGCCATTATCATCATATGTACCTATGATCTTTGTATAAGGTTTTCCACTATGATAGTTTAGCCTTGTAGATAGGGCAAAGTCTCCCCATAGTTTCATACCACCTATGATCTGCAAAGTATGCGGAACCTCTCCATAGAATCTAAATAGTTCATCACCGTATTTTGTATTGATCTCTCTTTGTGACCTTAGGTATGTGTATGCTAAAAAAGCAAAATATTTATCATTTTTATATTTTATATTTGTATCAAAACCGTATGAGTGACCTTCACCATCATTTAAGAAGTTTGAAGCATTATCATCTATTAGAAGGTTGTCGTATTTTTTATAAAAAAGATCTATGTTAAAGTCAACTCCATCTATAAAAGAATTGTCATAGTGGACAAGATAATGATGAGCTCTTTCAAACTCTGCATTTTTATTTCCAAGCTCTTTTGTGAGTTTGTAACCAACAGGCATCTGTGTATATTTGCCAATGGCAAAAGAGATGTTGTTTTTTTCATCTACTTTATAAAGTAAAGAGATGCGAGGGTCTGTGTATGAGCCTAAGTTTTCATAAGATGAGCTTGAAAATCTAACACCGTACTTTAGTTTAAAATGATCATTGATTGCATAGATGTCTTGTAAAAAAACAGAAGAGTTTAGTAAAGATATGTCTAGTTTTCCAGATACTACAGGGGAACTTGTTATGTCTGTATCTGGATTTTCATCACTTTGTGTTTTTGGAATATTAAAGTCTGTAGGCAAATAATACTTTTGAAGCTCAATTCCGGCTATGAGTGTATGATCATTTAAAAAGTAAGAGCTTTGGTGAAACAAACCATACTCATCTTGATCAAGGTCTATATAAAAGTCATCAAAGAGTTTTGTTTTGTAGTTCTCTTTTTTGTTGTAGATCAGAGTATTTGTTTCATAGTTTTCGAAGTAGCCTTGGTGTCTAAGCCCAATTGTAGTAAAACCAAAATCAGACTTGACTTGACCTGTTGCATCTGGATCTTTTACTTTGTTGGTCTCGGAGTAGATATCTAGCGAATCCGCAGCGCTTATGATTTCAAGTGAGAAAAAATTTGCATCATCATACTTGAAAGTACCTATAAAGGTAAGATCGTAGTAGTTTGGAAACTCCGTATATGTAACTTCTCCATCATCATCTAGATCACCTGTTTTTGGAAGAAGCAGATCAAAGTAGCTTCTCCTTGCTCCAAGATAAAAGCTAACATCTTTATTAACCGCTACATTTACTCCAGCAGATGCATCATAAAGTCCTAAGTGTCCATAGCCGCTAAATTCATTTTTAGGGTATTTTGGAGTTACATTTATAACACCACCCATAGCATCACCGTAGGTAACATCAAAACCTGCCATATATGCATCTATTTGATCTATGGCATCTGGTGCGATCACAGAATGAAGTCCACCCATGTGAAAAAGGTATCCTATTGGGAGATGGTTGATTGTTGTCAGTGACTCCTCAGGTTTTGAACCGTATATAAAAAGCTCTCCACTTGCATCTGAAATGCTTGTAATACCGCTTAAGCTTTTAACAGCTTTTATGGGATCACCTTGAACCCCAGGTATAAACATCGCTTCATCGCTAGAGAGTCTTTTTTGAGCGGGCATTGAGTTTACATGTTCTACATTTTCAAAGTATTCTACATCCCTGAAAACATCTGAGAAACTTTCTTGTTCTTTGTTGGTGTAACTACTATCAGTAACATCTATAACTCCTAAGTCTTTTGCAACTAAACTAAGTGATGCTAAAAAAAGTAAAGTTATATATTTCATAAAAATTAGTCGAAGGTAAAGCCCTCAGTATCTCCATCCAGCATAAGAAGTCTACAGCTTTTTTCTAAAACTGCAAGTTTTTTTGCCATCTCGTGGATGTCCCTGTTATATGAATAAACGCCATACCCACGGATAACCATTATATCTGTTGTATTTTTTTGAAAGTAGTGGGTGATTGTACTTTGTGCTCTGTCATACCAGTCATCAAAGTTACCAGGGTCTACAATTTCTATAGAACCTATATCTTTATGTCCAAAATAATCTTTTGGATTGATCATGTTATGTGTCAGGGAGTAAGCTGTAGTAAACTGAGGCATAGAAAATGAGATAAACTTTGCATCAGATATTTGAGAGTATATACCTTGATGAATAGTAGCATCTATACTCGCTTGGTTCCATCTATAATCTTTTTTAAAGTAAAGTTCAATCAAGGAAGACTCATCTATAGCATCAAAGACAGCTTCTTTAGTGTTGATAACAAAACTGTTTGACTCTAGTTTAGCTGAGATTGAACCATGGTAAATACCAAAAAAATCTTTTCTAAACATGGATAGCGCTAAAGTTGATAACTTTTTAGTAAGGTTTGTTCTATTCATGTTTAGCCTTTATCTTATTTAAACCAGCTTTTCATCTTGTCTATTGCAGAATCAAGTACACTTTCGTGAGGCTTAGACTCAATACCAAAAGACTCTTGCAACTCTGCTATAAGTTCTTTTTGTTTAGCATCCAAAGATGTTGGATATGTTAGACTTACATGTGCTATAAGATCACCTTTTCCATGCCCATGAACATCATCAATACCTTCACCTCTAAAAGTAAACTGCTGTTTATCGCGTGTTCCAACTTTAAGTTCAAGTTCTAGCTCACCAGTAAGTGATGGTATTGTGATAGTATCACCAGTGATTGCCTGAGTAAAAAATACAGGTATCTCAATATGAATATCGTTACCATTTCTAATAAAATGTTTATCAGGTTCAACTGTAAAAGTTACATATAGATCACCTCTAGTTCCACGCTTACTAACATTACCTTTTCCAGAAACTCTCAGACGGTTTCCATCATCGATCCCTTTTGGTACCTTTAGAGAAACAGTTTCTTTTTTCTCCTCATATCCACTACCTCTACAGTCAGGACAAGATTCACCAGGTGCACTACCACTACCGTTACATGCAGGACAAGTTTGAGAAAATGTCATAAATCCTTGTTGCATATGTACTTGGCCTTGACCACCACATTGTTTACAAGTAGATAGTTTTCCGTTTTTTGCGCCAGTGCCTTTACAAGATTTACAAGAGTCTTTATACTTATAAGTAACCTCTTTCTCACATCCAAATATAGCTTCATGAAACGATAAAGACATGTTAACATTCATATCAAGTTGATATTTGTCCATATCTTCAGGATTTTGACGTCTTCGAGAACGACCTCCGCCAAAGCCACCCATCATCTCTTCGAAAATGGCACCTAAATCTTCAAATCCACCCATACCAGATGAACCTCTTGAACCGCTACCCATACCTTGTAGACCCTCTTTACCGTAACGATCGTAGATACTTCTTTGTTGATCATCGCTTAAACACTGGTAAGCTTCGTTACAAAGTTTGAATTTATGTTCAGCTTCACTATCGCCCGGATTTTTATCTGGATGATACTTTTTAGCTAGTTTTCTATATGCTTTTTTAATCGTACTTTTGTCCGCATCTCTGCTTATTTCAAGTATTTCATAATAACTCATCTCTTCCATAAATACACAATATCCTATTTGAAATTTTCGCAATTATATCGTTTTTAATTTAATCTTTGTATAATCGCACCTATGAAATATATAGCTTACTTATCGATAATTTTTATTTTTTTTACAGGATGTAGTGTAAAAGAGTATGCAAAACATGATTCTTTACCAAAAACAAAACTTTTAAGCAGTGATTTCTCACAACTTCCTAATTGGGATGACGAAAATTACGATGATGCTCTGAATAACTTTAGAAACAGTTGCAAAAGTGGTAGGACAAAAAAGATATATGAAAGTTTGTGTTTAGAAGCTCAAAATGTAGATGACGCGAAAGAATTCTTTTTATTAAATTTTGAGCCATATGAGATCCATACACAAAATGGGGAAGAAGAGGGTTTATTAACAGGTTATTATGAACCGTATTTAAGGGGCTCGCTTACAAAGCATGATCAGTATATATATCCTGTTTATAAAACACCAAATGATCTTATAACTGTTGACCTTAGTTCTGTTTATCCTGATCTAAAACATTATAGATTAAGGGGTCGTTTAGAGGGAAATAAGTTAGTTCCATATCATACACGTAAAGAGATCTCAGAAGTTGAAGTTGATGCAGATGTGATCTGTTACGTAGATGATAAAGTAGACCTTTTCTTTTTGGAGGTTCAAGGCTCTGGAAGGGTACTGCTTGATAATAACCAAACAATTTTTATAGGGTATGATAACCAAAATGGTCATAGATATAAATCTATAGGAAAATATTTGGTTAATCAGGGTGAAATTCCTTTAGAAGAGATCTCACTTCAGTCTATAAGAGCTTGGTTTAAAGAGAATCCTCAGAGGGTAGATGAAGTTTTAAACTATAACGATTCAGTTGTATACTTTAGACAAAAAGATCAAGCAGCGACAGGTTCACTTGGACTTGAGCTTACTCCAAAGCGTTCTATTGCAGTTGATAGAAGGTATATTCCACTAGGGAGTATGCTTTATTGTAATGCAGAGCAGGAGGATACTCAGTTTAGTCATATAGTCCAAGCTCAAGATACAGGCGGGGCTATAAAAGGTGCAGTTCGTGCAGATATGTTTCTAGGTTTTGGAGATGAAGCCAGAGAGGTTGCAGGCGGATTAAAAGCACCTCTAAAGCTTTGGATCTTTTTACCAAAGGATGATATTTGATAGGTTCTTTAGAAAAGTTTAGCCGCCTTGTTGAAGCACTAGAATCTTTGCCAACAGTTGGTAAAAAGTCTGCTACAAGATTAGCTTACCATATGGTTATGAATGACTCATATACGGGTATAAAAATCGCACATGCTATAGAAGATGCACTGGGGTCTTTAAAAAAGTGTACAAGCTGCGGCGGTATGAGTGAGGATGAACTTTGTTTTATATGTTGTGATGAAAGCCGAGATGAATCACTTCTTTGTATAGTTGAGAATGCAAAAGATATACTTTTACTAGAAGAAAACGGTTTGTTTGACGGTAAGTATTTTGTACTTGATTCACTTGAAAACATGAGTATAGAACATCTGGAAAAAATGGTAAAAAATGGTGTTAAGGAGATAGTTTTTGCTATAACTCCATCGATCTCCAATGATGCAGTTATTCTTTACATAGAAGATAAACTTCAAAATTACAATATAAACTTCTCAAAAATAGCTCAAGGAGTGCCGACGGGTGTAAGTTTGGAGAATATAGATATACTTTCCTTAACCAGAGCATTAGAGACAAGAGTTAAAGTTTAGTTTTTTTTATTTCTAAAATATAATACCAAAAAGAAAAGTGCAAATATTACGGGGTATATCAATATAAAAAAAAGTAGATTTGTAAAATCATTATCAAATCTATGATCTTTGTATTTTAATCCTTGTGTTTTCATCAGATCTCTCAATTCATAATCACTTATATAAAATTGTTTTTCATCCTCATAATAAAAATCTGTTTTGATTTTCTTAAAGTTCTTTGAGTAACTATTGCTTAGTTTAGTTTTAATATTTTTAAGGTTTTTAGAAATATAGTTGTTAAGGCCTGAAAAGTTATCTGAACTGATTTTATAGTTATAGTTTATTCCAAAGTCAGCATGTCCGGTAACTTTTTGACTATCAATCCTAAAGCGGTCTCCACGCTTAAGCTGAAACATCTTTATATCTTTATAATAATTGCTGATTCCTGGTTCGTATATTCTGATGTCATTGATATAAAAACTACCGTATGAATAGTTTACATCGTTAGCTACCGTATATGTTTTTCCAACCATCGGATAGATTATTTGTGACTCGCTTCGATCATAAAGAACATAAAAAACTGCTAGCGTCAGTACTATAATGTGAAGATAAATAATTTTGCTTTCATTTTTTAAATATACAATTTCCCATAATATAAAAAACGCATATGGTATTCCAAGAAAAAAACTTGAAAAACCGTCGTTAACACTAGCCATAAATGTATAATAGTAAGCTACAGGGTATAGAATAAAATTAAGAGGATGAAAGTTTAACCGCTTTTTTATATAGAGCATTTTGTTTTTGAAAAATTTTAAAAGCAGATAAAATAATGCAAATGGATAGAAAAAAGATAATAGTTTGAAGTAAATATTTATAGTAATACTATAATTGTCTACTAGTTCATTACTTAAAGTTCCAAGTGTATCAAAAAAGTTATTGCTCCAAAAAAGTAATTTACCATGTAAATTGGTATCTATTTCTATGTAGTAATGTGGTATAAAATTAAAAATACTGTTTCTATAAAAAGCAACTATATAAACTTTTTCACCTTTGTTTAATACAATATGAGACTTTGGTTGGTCTTTTAATGTAAAATCACTTTTTGATGTATTTAATATACCATCTCTAAAGCTTTTAGTTATATAAATATCATGTTCTAAAGTTATCTCTTGATTTATCATAGGGTGATAGAAGGTAGATTCAGATTTATTATAAAAAAAACTAAATATAAAGAAAATTATTACTGCTATATTTATAAATGAAGTTTTTGTATAAAGTTTTGTTTTTGAGTTATCGTAAATTAGGTACAAAATAAATGGCAATGCCAAATAGAGCCTGTGTATGTTGTCATCCAGAGCTAAAAATAGTACATAAATATAAGAGATAATACGTAAGTTATTTATGTAGTTAATATTATATCCTTTTAATTTTATGTTAATTAATATAAACATTTATTCATTTAAATAGTTTTAATTTATATAGTAACATATTTACGGTTCTTTCAACATTAGATTAAAGAAAATTGTTAAAGTTTAAAACAAGTATTAAGAGATAAAATTCTACAACTATAAAATATAAGGAAATATCTAATGGCAAAATTTGAAGCATTATTAGAAGATGAAGATAATATTTTCGGCGGTACGCCAAAGTCAAAATACTGGGATTTTAGAAACCAGGTAAGTCAGGATTTAGATGAAGATGAGTTTGATAAGATCGTTGAAAAAATAGCTATAATGGAAGTAATGTTATCTGAACACCATGATATAGAAAATTTAGATAGAATGATAAAAAGCTATGCTATACAAAATATGTCTGAAGTTGAAGAGATGAAAAAAAGTGTATACCTTGAACTTGCAGGAAATCTTTTAGAGCGTCTTAACGACTAAGAATATATTTTTTTAACTCTTCTACACTTAATGGCTTAGAGTAAAAGTAACCCTGAATTTCATCACAACCGTTTTCTTTTAAAAACTCTACTTGTTGTTTAGTCTCAACACCCTCCGCCGTTAAGTGTAAATTAAAAGTTTTTGCAAGTGCTATAATCGCTTTTGCAACACCTACACTCGTTTGTGAATACGGTATGTCATCAACAAAAGATTTGTCTATTTTTAAACGTGTAACAGGTAGTTGTTGTATATAACTTAAAGATGAATAACCCGTTCCAAAATCATCAATAGCTAAAGATATTCCCATATCTCTAAAACTTTTTAAAATCTCCAAAGTACTTTTCTCATTTGTAGCTATGTAGCTCTCTGTGATCTCAAGTTCTATTTTTGCTGGGTCTATGCCTGTTGTCTGAATTACATTTTTAACAGTACTTAGCATATCACTAAAGAGTAATTGAATAGTTGATACATTTATGCTTAAATGTTCTATGTCTATTCCATCTTTTTGAAATGCTAAAAAGTCTTCACAAGATTTTTTAGCAATCCATTCACCTAAGGGAATGATCATATGGCTTTCTTCTGCCAAACTTATAAATTGGTCAGGTCTAGTAAATCCAAGTACTGAACTGTTCCACCTTATTAGAGCTTCTATTCCTGAAACCTTCCCAGTTTTTATAGATACTTTTGGTTGGTAAACTAAAGAGAATTCTTTGTAGTCAACTATCGCATCTTTTAGTGCATTTATCATAGTTATTCTTTTTTCAATGTAGCTAGAAAGTTCATTTGTAAAAAAGCTAAAGCTATTTCTTCCCTCATTTTTTGTTTTGTACATGGCTAGATCAGCATTTTTTAGAAGAGTCATGGTGTCATCACCATCATCAGGATATATTGCAATACCAATACTTGCTGTCGAGTTTATGTTATGTCCATCACAACTAAATGGAACTTGAAAAGAGCTAATAAGGTTTGTCAATATGATCTCAAGGTCATTTTTATGTTTAATCCCCTCAAATAGTATATTAAATTCATCACCACCTATTCTTGCAACTGTATCAACAGAACGTATAGAGTCTTTTAACCTTTGTGCTACTGCTTGTAAAAGATGATCTCCAACATCGTGACCAAGTGTGTCATTTACTTGTTTAAACTGATCGAGGTCTAAAAAAGCTACAGCAAGCATAGTTTTATCTCTTTTAGCATGATAAAGTGCGTGGTGAAGTCTATCTATAAAAAGTCTTCTATTTGGTAGAGATGTTAAAGAGTCATGTTCAGAAAGGAATATAAGACTTTTTTGAGATTCTAAAAGTTCAGACTCCCTTCTATCAATAGTTACAGCTAGGTTATTAATATTTTTTGATATAAGCCCTAATTCATCTTGTGTATCTACAGTTGAAGAAGCTGTATAGTCTCTGTTTTCTATCTTATTTATTTGTTGCATAACTTTTTCTAGAGGTTTAAACAAACGTTTTCTAATTATTATTTGTAAAATAACAATAAAGACAATAGTAACTATTAGCATAATAACTAAAAACTGAAAACGGCTTTGTGCAAGTGCTTTTTGCAGCATATTTTTGTTAAGCTCAAGTTTTAAGTAAACAAATTTATCATCTGTATTTGTTTTTATTTTGACTATGGAAAAAAAACTATTTTTAGTTTGCTTAACTTGTATGTTGTCAAAACTTAGATTACTAAATAGATCTTGAGCTTTTAGAACACTTGCATCTTTTATAAACGATACATCTATTTTAATATCATTAGAGATCTTTTTAAGATATTGTTCACCTATTTTATAAGATATTTCTAAATGGGAATGTGGTTTTTTAGAGTCTTTTTGAAAAACTGTGTAGTGTGATTTTAGATAAAGTTCATTGTTTATAATATGATACGTAATAGTACTGTTTTCTTTAACATCTTTTAGATCGTAAAATGGAACATGTTTAAAAGGCATCAATTCGTATTCTTTTAAATCTATCTTTTTGTAGTTTATTTGTGTATCACTTTTTGAATAAAGAATTTTTTTGCCATCTTTATTATAAGAAATAAAATACATTTGATATCTCAAACCATCTTTTATAACAAATGATATGAGCTCATTATTTTTATCATATATAGAAATATCATCATTGAGAGATAGTTTTACTCTGTTTAAAAGCATATCTGCTATTATTTTTTTTTCTTCATCTAGTAAAATTGAGTTATAGTTATTTTTATCTTGGTAGTTATTTATAAGACTAATAGAACTTATCATATACTTGTCTGAACGGATCTGTTCAACACTCTTTTTTAGCTCGTTTTGAATATCTATTATATCTGTATAGAGACGTTCATAACCATGTGTCATTTGAATTTTTGTATTTTCAAGGTAGTTATTTTTTAAAAAATAATCTATAAAAATTCCAATTATAAGAACTAGTATAAGTAAACTAGTAAGTATAATTATAGATATAAATTTTTTGAGGCTTACATTTTTAAACATTTAAAACACTGGCTTTTCTAGCTCTACATTTTCTTTTGTAACAAGTTTTACAGGGATTATTATATGTTTCTTTACACTTTTGCCTGACAAAGCTTTTACAATAATCTCTATAGATTCATCTCCACCTAGTGGAAATAAAATAGAACCAGTTTGAGTACCTTTTCTTATAGCATCTCTTGCTTCACTTGTATAGTCACACCCTATTGTTATTATAGAAGATGGATCTATATTATGTCTCATAAGTACAGATCTTACACCACTTAACATGCTGTCGCTTTCAGAAAAAATAGCATCTACTTTTATCCCATCAGCTAAAAGCTTTTCCATCTCTATTATAGCATCTCGTCTTAAGTAGTTTCCTGTTCTTTTTATAACTTTTATATCTTTATATTTAGACATTACATCTAAAAAACCTTTTGAGCGAAGTTTAGTAACATCTGCTTTTTGTAGCCCTTCAAAGAGTAAAACTTTCCCATTTTTATTTAATTTTTTGGCTATATATTCAGCTCCGATTGCTCCTATCTTTATATTGTCAGAATTTATAAAAGTTGTGTAAGAATTTCCGTTTATACCCCTGTCTAGTATAATAACTTTAATCCCTGATTCATAAGCTTTTTTAACAATAGGGACTACAGCATTTGCATCATTAGTTCCAACTATAATTGCATCTACCTTTTGTTTTATAAAGTCATCTATTTGCTT
>Ga0193964_1000616_pt1 | contig 17102 bp, 10 predicted proteins | sample FB_7_MG_FD_140323 | JGI IMG/M metagenome (GOLD analysis project Ga0193964, IMG submission 140323) | Microbial mat bacterial communities from the Broadkill River, Lewes, Delaware, United States - FB_7_MG | ecosystem: Environmental > Aquatic > Freshwater > River > Microbial mats | place: USA... | reverse complement strand
ATCTAGCGCATCACCTCACCTGTATCATTTTATAAATATCGCAGTTAATACAGGTATGCGTACAGGTGAAATACTAGGGGCTAAAATTTCATACATAGATTTTTCTAGCAATATTATGACACTGCCCAAAACTAAAAACGGTAAGCAGCGGGTTATCCCCTTGAACGGTGCGGCGCGGTCAAGTTTAGAGACACTAATAAAATTAAGAGATGCACTACACCCTGATAACCCCCATGTGTTTGCATCGCCTAATAAAACAGGTCATGTACTATCTATCAAGACAAGTTTTCAACGTTGCTTAAAAAAATCAGGCATAGAGAGACACATAACCCCGCATACATTACGTAAAACAGCAGGTACTTACTTTTTACGGTCAGGTTTTGCATTGCATGAGGTGTCTAGCATTTTAGGTCATTCCAGTTTGGAGATTACACGCAAAGTTTATGCGTTTACTGATAACCTGCTATTGACTGATAAGATACAGGGTTTTAACGCAGTTGATTAAATCCTTGTTAAGAGTATTGGATAAACTAACCCGCGCCGCTCTCACAATAGCCACCACATTAGTATGTTTATTCATGTAACCCATAGAGCCTATATTAATACTTTCTGATATAGGCTTATACACCCCCCTAGAAATTAAAAATCATGCCAACTTTTCAGAAGCTCTACAATAGACACACAATCATTACTGTTATCTACCTATATTCCCTATTGGTGCGGGTTTGCGGGTTGTTTATATTAAAAGGTTATAAGACAATATGTTCCCAATAACTTATAATTTAACACTATAGATTCTTAGGAACAAAGAAAGGGTATTACATGACACACCATGATTTAACCACACAACACAACAATGAATTATCAAATCATATAACCCAACTAAATAGTGAGGCTAAAAAACTATTAGCAGACTCTTTATCAGGGAATACAAAAATTGCATACATAGCAGGGTTTAAAAAGCTTGCTGAATATATGGGATATAAAGACCATACAGAGTTTACACAAATTGTCACAGGTAATGATCTGGTGAATTTTATATCTGATGTCAGAATCATAAAAAAAGATGTAGAAGTAAAACCAGCGGTATCAACAATTAAATTGTGGCTATCTGGTATACGCTCAATTTATGACACAATCATACCTACATTAAATGCACCTGTTGAAAACCCCTGCGATTCTCCTTTGCTGAAAAAAGCATTAAAAGGTTACACGCGCCAAAATGCAGCACCCTTAAGACAAGCTAAACCGCTGGTAAAAAAAGATATTGACCTGATATGCAACACGGAAAAAGATGATTCAACCATTGCCAAGAGAAACCGCGCCCTTTTGCTTTTGGGCTTTTGCGGGCTGTTACGTCGTTCTGAGATTGTCGCCATCAATATAGAAGATGTACAAGATCATGAAAATGGACTTATCATAAATATTTTCCGCTCTAAAACTCAGAGCTTCCAACAAATACCCATACACCGCGCGACCAAGAAAACAAACGTGTGTCCTGTGCAAATTATCAAAGAATGGCGCGACGAGCTGAAATCTCAGGGCATCGTAAAAGGTGGGTTAATTCGTAGCGTAAACCGCCACGGACAAATAGCTATACACCCTAATGAAAATGGGCAATTTTTGACAGCGGGGAATGTTGCCAAGACTATTAAGAAGTTAGCAGAAAAGGCAGGACTTGACGATGTAGAAAAGGTATCAGGTCACTCACTGCGCTCTGGTGGGGCTACTGAGTTGGCAATCAGTGAGGTCGCATTGTGGAAAATTATGCAGCTAGGTGACTGGACAAGCCCTTCTATGGTCACTAATCGCTACGTTAGATCGGCGCGTATTTTTGATGATAGCGGTATGGATAGCGTGTTTTAGTTTGGTGCTATTTCAAAGAAGATAGGCGCATTTAGCTACAAACTCCTAGTACTTTTAAGACAGTTCTAATATAGAACTAACTGATAGTATATAAAGTATACCATCAAAATATAAGAGCGCAGTTTTAACCTATTAAAAATTTTATGTTAATATTGCCAGTACACGCGTATTTTTATGTAAGATACGCGTGAGTATTGTTCTTTTAAAATCTTTGCATTTTGGTAGCAGCTCATGCAAAGTACATATAGTGATTTTTTATATTTAAAACCTTGCCAGTTTTTAGGCTTATGAATTTTAGACACAAAAAAGCCGCTGATAACTTCGAACTTATCAACGGCTCGTAAAATTCTAAAACTTAAAAACTTTTTGGAAAGCAAGAGAGTTAAATAACAAAAATCAATTAATGAAAATTGATTGCATAGGACTATCAAATTAATGAGAGAACTAGCGGTATAATTGTTTTAGAATTCCTTTGTATTATATATATTGGAAGACAGAAAAAACAACATTTAAGCAAGAAAGCTTATTATACCACCCTCCCATTTTTTTGATAGTTTCCCGATGTAGTCCACTAAATGGACTTAATTAAATGGAAACTAAAAAGCCCAAACCCTTAGACCTTCAAGCCTACGTTGACACACATCATACTGATATCCTTGATAAATCAAGAGATGAGGCAATTGGTGAAATCAATCAGTACCTAGCCATAAACTACCCTAGTGCAACTCAGATTGCAGATTTACCCCTATCATCTTTTAAGATTAAAATAAAAGGTAAAAAGTACATGGAGGGGTCACCCATCCTCTATGTGAATTTTAGCCCTGATTTTTGCAATTACAGCGTGGTGATAGATACTAAATGTGGGAGTATTGAAAATCTACACTGGACAAATAAAGAGACTAAAATTGACCTGTGGCGCGAATATCTAAGTATATTCAAAAACGAGCCAAGCTATTTTGATAGCCCTGAGTACCAAGCCGCCAAAGCTGCCAAAGCTAAAGAGATGGCTGCCAAAGAAGCCAAAGCTAAAAAGATGGCTAAACAACAAGCCATAGAGGATGCAAAGACAGAAGCCTATAAGCATGATCTATTTCTTAAGGCATTGCGTGAATACAATGAAGCCCTAGCCTACCAAGCCCTTGACCAGTGCCAATACCTCATTAAAAAGAATGTAGACCGCTACGCACCTAATACCCGCGCCGCCTACAATCCCAGCTCTAAAACTCTTTTGATTCCTATCTATGATGCTAACGGTGAAATTGTCGGCATAGAGAAAATCTACAAGAAAAACGGCAAAGTATCAAAACGCATCCTAGGCAAGATGGGGGGCAACTTTGGCGCGATAGGATGGGGAATTGATGACGCTAGCGCGGTTAATTTTTTCTATGTTGTGGAGGGGCTTACAACAGGGTTAAGTGTACATGCAGCAACTAAAAAACCTGTTATTGTAGCCATCAACGCGGGAAACATTGATAAGGCAATACAAGGCTTTTTAAAGTACTGGGAAGAAAAGAACCCTAATAGCCCACAGCCTAGTTTTACTATTGCCGCTGATAACGACCAATGGCACGACAAAAAAAACCAGCAAGGTGTCAAAAAAGAGAGCCACGAAATAAATGCAGGTATATACGCTGCACAAGAGGCAATAGAGAAGCTAGCCCCACAAGGCGTACAGGTCAATTACTGTTACCCTGAATTCTCAAAAGAGAATGAAAAGGAAAACCCTACAGACTACAACGACCTGCACGTATTAGAGGGGCTAATGGCGGTCGTTGATAAAATGAAGCCTATAGAGCATACAGCCTATGCAGTGAGTGACCACGCGCCACAAATTGAAGCACCAGCCACACCAGCACAAGAGCAACAGCTTAACAGTCCAGTACTTTCTACAGACCAACCACCGATTGATTTAGAGCTACCACCAGCCCCACCTATGGAGGTTTATGATCACGGTCAGGAATTTTCTACAGAATGCCCACCTGATTACTTTACCGACCAAGCCCCACCTATGGAGGTTTATGATCAAGATTGCTTTGTGGAAGTAGACCCCGCGCCGCAAGAGTGCCCACCTGAATACTTTACCGCGCCACTGTATAAAAATTACACAAAGGAGGAATTAAACCCTATTTACGGCTTTGTACCCTATGAGGCAGGCAACCCCGCCACACTCTTCTCTGTACAGCTTGACGAGCTTATAAAGGCGGGTAACGTTCAAATCAAAGAGGAACACAAACCATCATTAATGTGGCATCGTTTTAAGCCTGAATTTAGCAAGGAGCGGCGCAGTGTTAAGCCTTATAAGGTTGAATCAGAATATATTGCCTTAACGCGCGGTTTTAAGATGCTTGCAAAGCACATGGGGCGTGATGATTACAAAGAGTTTGACAGTATTGTCACACCTGAGAATATTATTGATTTTCTTGATAAATTTAAGAGTGATTTAAAGCAGGCTAAAACATTGCTCTCTGATATTTACTATATCTATGAAAATGTGATTATCCCTGAATTAGATGAAGCAGTTGAAAATCCGTGTGATTCCCCTGCCATTAAAAAAGCCCTCAACAGCTACGCAGCAAAGCAGGCTGATACATACTATTATGATCACAAGTTCCCCTCTACTGACTTAATGAAGATGTACCGTGAAGCCCTAGGGCAAGGGGCTTATGAAAATACACTCTACCCTATTATTGATGCTCAAAATCAACAATGGCGCGTTGAGGTGCTAGGGGATATAAGCAAAATCAAAGGGGTGAAAAAACAAACCTATACAGGGCGTTATATAGGTAACATTGCTGATTTTATGGAGGATGCAATCAAGGTCTATTTTCTTCAGTGCTTAACAGGTGCAGGGAAAACGCAAGCGGTTAAAAAATTGCTTGAAAGCTTGGAAGGTAACGCGCCTTTTGTGGGGGTCACGCCACTGGTAAGCTTGTGCAAATCCACTGCGATAGATTTTGGTATGGCTAATTATGAGGATATGCCAAAAGGAGATATTAAGGCAGATCAAATTATTATCACGCCTAACTCCTTACAACGCCTTAAGGGGTTACCAGTGGGTGGCTACATTCTATTTTTAGATGAGATAGAACAGGTCTTTGATGGCTATAATTCCAATATGTATAAAGGTAAATTCGAGCGCGAACAGGCTATTACAGCGATAAGATACGCCATTAAAAATGCATCTCATGTGATATGCGCCGATGCAAATATGACTGAAGAGGTGGTGCGGGAGACCATGAAATACCGCGCTAAAAATGAAGGGGCTAAACTCATAACAGAACATGATCGCCTAAGTTACCGAAACCCACACACCATGACCGTGCACATAGACGCAAGCACAAATGATCATACAACTTTTGGTAAGGTAGAGTTAAAAATCTTAGATAAGGCTAAGGAAAAAATAAGGTTTATTGTGGGTGGTAATATCAGTGTGGAATATGCCAACGCTTTAAAGAGTATGATCTTAAATGTATGGAAAAATTGCCGCATCCATATAATTCACAAAGGTAACAAGGGTTCACACTTCAATAGTGCAGTGGTAAAAGACCCCGATCATGCTACAACCTGTGATGTATTTATTTATACCACCGTCTTGTGTAGTGGTATCAGCATCAACGACAAGACCCCATCAGAGGATGGTACGCCACATTTTAAACACGCTTTTTATTTCTTCTGGAATCAAAATGGTGGCAGTAAGACCAACGCCCAATTAATCGCGCGTTACCGCCCAAATATACCAGCGGATTGTTTCATTGATGGGCGACAATTCAAAAAAGAGACAAGCATTAAATCTCTATATTACAGCAATATAGAAAGAGTTAGATCGCAGCATCAAGCAGCACTAGCAAACGGTGACGAGTCACACGCTAAAGAATTAGAAAGCCTTATTTTATGCTTAGAAAATGCAACCCCTGACACATCTAGTGATACCTTGTACAGACACATACAAGCTAATATAGATTGTAACAATTTTGTACAAAATACCATCGGTTACTTACGTGATAAATACAAAGATGTACGCTTTGACTATGACAAGCTACAGCGCATCACACCCCCACACCTTGAGAAAGTAAAAGAGGATATTAAAACCAAGATATTAAACTCTAATGATGTTAACCCACAAGAGGCATTAGAGCTTGATACCAAGGCTGATCGCACTGAGAGCGAAACCCACCAGTTAACCAAATACAAAATGATTGACTACTTCAAAAAAGATAATATTGTACAGCCACTTACACATGAAATTGTCTATAAAGGAAAGTTTGTAGACCTGTATGACATCTACAACGACAAAGAAATTAAACGCTACTGCGATAACGTACACAAAGCACTATCACGATATAAACAAAAGGGTATCGAAGCCTACTATCAATATTGTGCTAACAAGAAAAATGGCGTTAAAAATCGCGCCCTGATAGGCTTAATCTTTTTTACATCCTCAAATGCCACAGAGCTAGCAGCCTTAAATGCTGGTGATTTAGAGTTTAAAAATAGCGGGGTTGAGGTGACCATCAAGAAAGATGGAAAAAGCCATAAAAAGCTCTTACCAGTAGCCCCAAAAAATGCGCCCTACTGCCTTGTAGAACTGCTGAAAATGCAATCCACAGGCTTAAGCAAGACCGACCCACTATTTTTATCAGGCAAAGGGGAAAGAATCCAAGCTATCCATATATCACGCCTAATCAATAAATGCTTTGGTAGCAGTGATTTACCGCATTTAGATAATGCTAAAATTGCACTAAACCATGTGCTTAGATTGATGTTATCTGAATTCTATAATATCGAAAGAAAGACGTTTAAGCGTGGCGGTATTAATGAGGAACAAGCTGATAAATTGTGCGGCTATATTTCACAATATGAACATGTATTGAAACGAAACGGCATTATTAAAGGAGAGCCGCCAGAATCACAGTCATATATATTGAAACATTGCTTTAAAAATGCATTCGGCATGGGGATTGAGACAGACCGAAAGCAAAAAAATAAAGTAAAGTACAACATCTACAAAATATCAGCAGATACCAAAGCTAATTTAAAAGCTTTGCTTAATTTATTGGAGCCACAGGAAAGTGTACATGATGGGTCTGACTTCTTTAGTAGTGAAGTACTAGGGGTTGGTAATGTTGATACTTACTCTGAGAATATAATAATCAAAGAGGCAAGTTAAAATTATAAGTCGCGCCCCTTAGATTAAGTATGATATTTATATATAAGGGGTGACCTCTTAAAACTTTGTCGCCTAAAGTGCGTTTTTTATTTGCTAAACATAACCTTAACTGATTATTTAATTTAGGGTTGGCGACAAACTTTTTTAGCCTAAAAAAAAGTCAAAAAATCCCCGCCCAACAGGTTTGGCTTTTGCACCTTTAAAATTATGAATAATCAAGTCACTTCACATCAGTACTTTAAAAAAGAAGCCGCGCCAAGTCTCATAAATTAAAATACTAGGAGATTAAAATCTGTGTTCTAGGGTTAAAGCTTAATGCCCTTGTAGCGGTCTTCTAACACCTTGTAGTAACTATCCCAGTCAAATGAGTTGATATACTGCTGTGCCCACTTTTCCCGTGAATTGCCCTTTTTAAGCTTGTACTTAGGGTGATAGGAGTGTACGCCAACATAGGGCGCGTGTATGGCGGGGTTGTTGCGGCTTCTAAAAAATTGACCCTCTGGTGTGAGCATCAAGCATTCATGGGTTCTGGTTGCCTCATATGAACCTTCTTCATCAGGCACGGGGTGATTGTTGTGTGGATAGTGTGGATTATCCCCGTCCCAATCATTGGGCATCTCATATGCCCCACGTACCCCGTCAGCCTCTGCCAGTAGATAAAATGATTCTACCCGCGCCACTTCGATACGATCGCGCCCATCATCTAACTCATAAGAGGGAACATTAAAAGATGCACTCTTTTTATTTAAAACAGATATGATCTTGCCTCGCACATTTTCCCGATCTCCAAAGCTACCCCCCTTATATTCAAGTATCACATAATCGGTTTTATAGCTTACTTCACCTGTTGCAATAATGGCTCTATCAGCCTCGAATTGCCCCGTATTGGCGTTAAAATAGATTGATACGTTATTAACAGGCTCAAAAGTTTCTGCATCTAAAATAGGGCTTGCTAGGGCTAAACCTTTGGTAATTTGTGCCACAGGATAGGAGGGGGTTGCCGTGTCACCACTGAACTCTATCAGCTCGTTAGGCACATCTAGCAAACCCGTGACACCTTTTGTTTTTACTGTACCTATTACAGCATTAATAGAATCAAAATAGGACGGGTAGTGACGTACTAAAGCCTGTGAATATCCATTTTTATGCATCTCCATTTTATGGGGTATGGCTATATCATTATCACTATCTGCTTTAAACTTGGCATCAATGGACGCTGTGACGATCGCACCATCTTGACCGCGCCCTATAAATGTACAATTATTGATGGCATATTCACCTTCTACATCATTAGGCACATTAGGAGATTGAATCTCGTAGATTGTTGCCTTGCTGTAGTAGCTGACTTTGTAGGCAGATATACCCGTATCATAGGTGCTTAGTTTTAAACCGCTTTTAGAGAGCCAAAAGCCCCCTAAATCTTGACCATACAGCAGTGTTTTACTAAAACCACCGTGTACAGGCTTAGACAATGTAGCCTCGTTTATAAGCTCTTTTTCTGGTTCTCTATGTACCTCCAATCGGTCAAAGTTGATCACATCTATAAAATTAACATTCTCTTGACCTATGGGAGAAAGCGCACCGTGTGTAGACATTGAATCAACTATGCTGGTGGTCACAGGATGGAATACAAAAGCATAGAGTGTACCCCCTAGCTTTTCAGTGGTTGCATTAATATATTCCCCATCACTGTTTTTTTTCTTTAGAGTTACCGATAGGTGGTTGTCTTTTGTATCCTCTTTAGGGTACTCAAATTTAGCTTCTAATGCTTTTGTTAGGCTCATATTAAAATCTCTAAAGTACTGGAATGTAAAAAGTTTAGCGCGCCATACCCATTTTTTTAAGTGCCTGCGTTAGATTTCTAATATCATCTGTGCTGCTAAATTTTGCTGAAATAGGTTTATCTGTACCTTGGATATTAATAGATACAGGAATATCCTTTGCACCACCTTCATTAAGGTAATTATTTACAACCTGACCTATACCACCCCCTCCCGCCGATTTATTTAATACATTCATTCCATTACTCACAATACCCCCTGTGGCAAACGCTGGGAGGTTGAACTTTTGAGAGCGTAAACTATTGAGAAAATCTACGCCATAATTTTTTACAGCAGCAGCAGGTATAATAAATTCGCCATCACTTAAGCGCGCTAAAATAGAATCACTTGTACCTGTGCCTGCACCTCGCACATGTCCACCAGTTGCAAAAGCTGGCAAATCAGATCCGCCGCTCTCCCCAACTTCTTTAACTTTTATGGTGTGTACGCTTTCTGTATTCTTACTTATGCGAGCTAACACAGTATCAAACTGACTTGTATCAGGGTTGAATACTACGACTTTTTGAGCTGGTGAATTAAGGCTTTTTTCATCATCGGTAAAGTTTGCGTCTTTCTGGTAAATAAGCTTTTGTTTAATAGTTTCTTGAGCCGTTTCACTCTGTAACGCCTGTAATTTTTCCTTAGCTTTTTCTGTGCTTACATCGGCGGTATACATGATGATGCGTTTATCTTTTACGATGTTATCAGCGGATTGGCTAATCTTTGATTGATCAACTTTTACAGCAGCTACAAAATTAAGTCGTTTTAGCTTCTCTTGAACCTGTATCAGCTGCTGATCCAAATCATCCATACTTACATTAAGTTTTAAATCAATTTCTTTTTGTTGGACGCTTGCCACAATTCCCTCTATCACTTCGACTTGCTTTTGTAAGTTATCTACATAAGTTTTTTGGGAATTTGCATTTTCTTCAGCCACTTGTTTCTGTGCTACCATAGCTTCATTAACTTGTGCATAACTGTCTTTTACAGCGTCTACAGCTTGACGACGTGCATCCTCTTTGCTTATGAGAACATCACCACTATCATCTTTTACATCGCCAGCACTAGCTAGGGATTTTGCTAATGCTTCACGCTTTTTAGCTATTTCTTGTGCTTTGGAGTAATTGCGCTCTTGCATGACGCGTTCAAATTCAGACGATAAACTAGCAAGCTCCTTTTTCTTATCTTGGAATGCAGCATAATCACTCATGCCCGCACGCTCTAAATCTCTTAATGTTTGGCTTTGTCGGCTTTTTTCTTCTACTATGGCTTGCTCTAATTCCCGCACCTTTTGGGCATAGGAATCATAATCTGTCTTGGCTTGGCTTAGGTGCGATCGGGTAGCATCAAGGGCTTGCTGTGATGCGGCAACCCGCGCGGTTGCTAATTCTTGAGCGGCTTGTTTTAGCTGTTCGGCTTGCTGTGTGGCAGTTAGTTTATTACCTTGTTCATCAGCCTGATTTTTTTGTATATAGTCAGCCTTAGCGGTGTATGTTCGTTCGGCAAGTTCGATACTTTTAGCTGCTTTTTCTTGCTCAATATTTACAATAGCGTCCATTGCCGTCTGGTTTGCTAGTATAATTTTTTGGGGATCTGTATCACCATTAATTGTGGCAAGTGTCTCTTTTAAGGCACTGTTAACTTGTAATATTTTTTCATCGGCTGTAGTGTTATTTAAGCTATTTAAGGAATCAAAGAAGCTTAAAATATCAGCTTGATTATCAGGTATTTCAACCTTTAATTTTTTGGTTTCTATATCAACGGCTTTGATTTTTGATAACTCAGAACTAACCGCACCTAACTGCTTTCTAACCTTTTCAGATTCGATATCAATTTGCTGCATATTTTGGGCTAATTCAGCATCATTTAATCCGCCAATCTGCCAGCCTACCCCTACAGTATCCAGTGGCTTAAAGCCCACAGAAGCCTGATATAGTGCGCCTTCTGCTTCATTTAGTACCTTTGATTGTTCCACAAGTTCATTTTTTAGTTTTTCTAGTTGCGCCTTGGTTTTACCTTCTATTTGCTTGGCTAGGTTGCTAGTCATATCTAGCTTAGAATTGGCGCGTACCTCGTTTAGTTTCTTGTTATATTCGCCTAATTTCTTTTTAGAATTATCTAGTACACCACTAAGAAACTCCCACGCCTCAAAGGCTGCAATAATAGGGGCAACAATAAGGAGCATTTGAACAGATACGGCGCGTAATGTGCCAAGCAGTGCCAGCGATGCATTGCGTACAGCGATAAATAAAGGGGGTAAGATTCTCATGCCGACAGCTATAGAGGTTGCAGCAGCAGCCAATGCACCAGCCCCTATAGTGATGGCAGTTAATGCAGCGGTTAAACGTGGGTTTTCCTTTAAAAAATCAGCGACTGATTTTAATAAATTAGCAAGGGATAAGGTTATATTATTCACCAGATCATAAATACCTGAGTTAAGTATTGCAGATTGAAGGGAACGCCACGCCGACCCCATTTTATCTAAGGCGTTATTATTAGATGATTTTAGTGTATTTGTTGACCCCGCTAAATCGCTCATTTTCTTAGAAGATATATCAATTCCTGCTACAACAGTAGCCCCCATATCATCATATTGACTACCAAATAAAGCCGCGCCTAATGCTGCCTGTTCTGTTTTACTCTTAACGCCTTTAAGTTTGTTGATTATTTTTTGCACAGATTCGACAGCAGATACAGAGCCGTTATTGATATTTGCTATAAATTCATCAGCATCAATACCTAGCCTTGAATAAGCTTCTTTTGATTGGCTGCTTAATGCGTCACCAAACCCTACCAAACCCTCTTTAAAAAAATCTGTGACCCTATCAGTACCAAGCAAGCCCCCTACAATTTGACCGCTTGAAAGTACACTATAAAATTGTTCTGCACTTGCTCCTAGCTCTTGAAACTGTACGGTATATTCAAGAATGGAATCCAAAAAATCCCCACTTGCATTTAGACCATCAGAGAACCCCGTACTAATAAAATCAGTGGCTTCTTTACTGCTTAAGCCTAATTTTGTTGTGAGTTGTTGCACTGAGTAGATAACTTTTTCAGCATCGGCTTGATAGACCTGATTTAATCGAAGTGCTGTATCAGATACATCCTGTATATCTTGCTCTAAATGCTTGGCTGCCTTGCTCACTAGGCTTGTTGTTTCTTGGAGTGTTGCAGCGTTTGCGGCATCATTAAAAATATCCTTAGATATATTTAATATCTCTTGTGCCTGCGCCTTTGTTTTACCTCCCATACTCTCAAGCTGTGACAAAAGTTTACCCTCTTCTAATGAAGGGGTGACCACAAGCCCACTAAAAATATTTGATAGATTTAGATCGTTTATCGTATTTGCTAAACCATTTAATGTTGCAGCCACATTATTAGCTAATCGGTTTAGACCATCAGCAACTTCTCTATCATCAAAATCAATCGTAAATTCTGTGCTTAAATTTGACATTATCGCGCCTCTTTTCAGGTCTTAAAATCACTATTAAATAAGCATTATTATACCATAAACTATTGTTTTATATCAGCTTGCCGCTTTGGTGTGGTCTGCTTTTCCCTGGAATATTGCACGATTGCATCAAGGATGTGGTGGGGATTTTAGGCGCGTGAAAGTACTGGACTGGTAAGAAGTGGTTTAACCCCCTCAAGAAATAGAAGGGGTAGGATGTTTTATACCTTCTGATCCTTAATGGCAGTGCTTACCTGTAGGGCTTTTATGGCATCCTGTAGAATCTGTTCTACCGCTATGAGCCATTGAACCTACTGAGTAAAGAGAGATTATGCACAGAATGAATAAACTAAATAGTTTGTTTTTCATGGGTAACCTTGTGTTAATAGAAAAACACTATTTTTATACTGCATTTAGTATATGTCAAATAATAAAAGGGATTTTATAGAAATGTGAAACTATTCGAGTGGTAGAATTAGCAAGGTTAAGATTAACAGCCCTCCAAACTTCAGTACTTTAAAATGAAAAGAAAGAAAAAGCCGCTTAAATCAGACGTGACCAAAGAAACTATGATCATGAGTATCAGAGACTGGTGGCATGATATAACCTATGAAATGACACCGTTGCAGCTTCTTAAAATAGGAGGTGTTTTATTCTTTCTGTTTAATGGTTTGCTGGTGTATTTGTATCTTAGGTAGGAGGTGATTTAGTTAAAACAATTGTTAGTTGTTTTATTATTTAGCTATTTAAGTTTTTAACTTTTTAGTTGCTTAATTAAAAACACATCTGTATGCTTATACATGAACAAATTAATGGAGATATAGGAAAGTTCATGGCTAATGAAAAGCGTACATCAACTATGACCATCACATTTAGTGAGGAATATGTACAGGTGCATAGAGATTTTAAAAGTAAATGCGCTCAACAAGGAAAACCAATGAACAGTGTAGTCATTGAGATGTTAAAAGAGTACATAAAGAAAAATTAAAGAAGTAAATTAGAAAGGATGGTGCATAGGGGTGCAACCCTACACACCGTGCCAGTAAAAGTAAATTTAGAAATACAGACCTAAACCAGCAGGTAAATTATACCATGAGTGCATCACTGCAACCAAAAACCGACAAATTAAGAAAAATCTTAAACCCATCACGCGCCAAAATTCTACGCATGGCGGGTTATTCTGTAGAAGCCCTAAGCGTTGCCCTATCGCTTATGTGGTCGTATCACGCGCAATCTAACCAAGCCCTAGGCATTATATTTTCAATTGCATTTATAGGCTTTGTTGCTATAAAAGCCTTGGCTATCAGTAACGCTGTGGATTCTTTCCGCTCTCGAAATTGGGGGGTGTTCACGCTATCAGGCGCGTTGTCTGTTGCCTCCTTAACCGTCCTTTTAATATCCTCAATTTTCAATCTATCGAATGATTCAAATGATGATATAAACGCCAAGCTTAACGCCTCTTTACCTGCTGTAAACCTACAGAAACAAATTGATATCACACAGGAAAAACTAAATTCATTATCAGCCTTTGCCGATGGACAAAAGGCAGTTGATGAAACGGCAAGGCGAGATGCACAACGCGCCAAAATGGAAGCCCAAAGCAGTGAGGTTATCGCTCAATTAGCAGCCCTAGAATACCCACCAGTACCCGCGCCACACAACAAATACATGAATCAAGATTGCAGCCCTAAGACCAACGCAAACGGGGTACCTTTTACCAGTCGCGCCGCCAAAGGGTGCGAGGTTTACAAAGCATTAACTGCTTCTATTGATGCCAAGAAAAAGCAATTACAAGCCCAATTACACAGCATACGTTCTCAACATATTGATGCAGGGTCTTACGCAGACCAGCACGCAAAATACCAAGGTTTACAAAGCCACCTTGATAGCTTGCTAGAAAAGCAATCTTTAATGGCAGAAGGTGGAACGGTCACAAGCGTATATAGTGCAGAAGATAAAATGATCGCCTCATTGCTTGGTATAGAGAATTCTCAAGCAGCTAGTTTTAAATGGGCTTTTTTCTGCATTATCTTTGACTGCATCGGTTTTTTAGTCCACCTATTAGCAAGCCTTATCAAGCCTGCTACCACTGAAGAAGAAGCGGCGCGTAAAAAATTAAACGTGCTCCTATCAAATGGTTTCAATGTTAACGAGTCCTTAGCCGCGCTAGGTGGTGGGAATAATAGTCTTTTGGGTCATGCTGCTGTATCACGCCCACATCTACCGCCTGAATTGATGACAGGTGGACGCATACACGGGGACGGATTAGCCACCTTGCACGCACAAGAGGCAGTACTTAATCCGCAAGCTGTAGCCTATTTAGACAAACACCATGAGGGATTAATTGACGAACTAAACGCCCTCCAAAACAGCGATACAGACCGCGCCAACGATTTACCGTTGCCGCGCTCACAAGATTTGTTAAAAAACAATGACACACGATCCCGTCACGCTAACGGTCGCGCTAACGAAATTCAAGGGGAAAGTGTAGAACGTGTACCCGCTGAAAAGTCCCAAAAACCCGCCCGTGGTCGACTTGGAAAGGTAGACACATGCGCCAACCCTGATTGTGGGGCTGACTACCTTGTCACAGCCTACAATAAGCTATATTGCAACCGTCGTTGCAGTGAGTCAGCACCGAAATAAACCGTAATTTTAGGCGCGTACCCCGTGCCTTTTACCTCCCACAATTTGGTTTATAAAGGATTCCCCATGCTGACAAATCGCGAAATCATAGAGACTGCCTATCAGATAGGTTCTGACCACAAAGACAGCAACACAGGCTTGAACTTAGACAGCCCTGAATTGCTAGAACTTATCAATCAACTAGACCCCATGCAAAACACCCTGACCGCGCCACAGATTAAAGAGGTCTACAAAGAAGGGTATCAAGCAGGGGTTGTCACCTTGTTTAACTAACCAAAATATTGCAAAAAATACTAGGGTGTTGAAGCACTACAAAAGTCACAGCTCCCTTTATTTTCCGCCATTTAAGTTAGTTCAAGTTACCCCCATATATTTATGATAATATTCACAGTATGGGCTTTTAAGTAAGGAATGATCATGTTGATTGATGCATACAAATCTCAGAATGACGCGCCAATAATTACGCACGACTACACAAAAAATGCAGCTGATACTATTTGTGAAATATCTAATATAAATAATACCTTACTAAATGAGGTATTATTTTTAGAAAGAAACAGTATTCACGGTTTCACAATGTGTATTACTCATGATCTGATATCAGGTATTACAGAAAAGTTAAAATCATACCTTTTAGACATCATAAACTTGCTTGATAATTCGCCCTGTTTTGATGAATTCGACACGGAAAATAATTATATTTTTCTACAAACAAGCCTTGCAATTGAAAATGTAATTCATTATTTGGAGTTCGTAGAATCGCTTGTTTCTAGCGTTTTAGATATTACAATTGAGAGTTTTTATCTCACTGCATTTTTTGCTAATTTACAGCTTATAGTGGGCGATATTGACAATAAAATAATCAAGCTTACCCGCTACGTAACCGACCACAAAAAAGAAGGAAAATAAACCATGATAGATGTAAAGCACAACACAAAGTTTATAGGTGCTCACAATGCTGCATCACACCTTTTAGAGGTGTATGGCTTTGAGCAAAAGACAACAGAAAACTGGTTTTCAACATTTTTTATTAGCAACGTTTTATTTTCTGCTTACGGTATTGTTGGGTGTGTAGACTCTATAAAAGAGATACCTAACCTATCAAAGGAACAAATCAGATTAGCGGATCAACTTAAAAAAGGTGGTCAGGCTTTAATTGGTAAATGTGAATTCATGGGAACAGTGGGGCAAGCGCAAAATATTCTATCCACCCTAAAGGAGGTAGACGACCTATCAAAGGGGCAAGCTGAATTAGTGAATCTACTTGAAAAAGGTGGACGGGATTTAATGGATAGCTTTGATTTTAAAAAGGAACTAGAGTTGATGTACTGGAAATTTAAAGATATTTATAATGATTCTGGAAAGCTTTTGGTAAGCCTAGACAATGATACTGATGTGAGTTTATCAGTTCACCCACTTGATGAAACCAAGCACTAACCAGCAGCAGAACCAACAGTATACGCGCCTTAGTGGGGCGCGTAAGGAGGATACAAGAGTGAGCGATTTAAACACATCAGGTGCACTTGATGATATATCAAACAACCTGCACGAATTGAATAGTTATATAAGTGGTGTACGTAATTTAGCGGTCACACTGGCAAGCCATGATGATGATGAAATTGGTATAACAATGGGTGAATTTGCCAGTATATTAGGTGTTGCAATTCGTAGTACAGAAAGTGTTAAAAGCGAAATAGACAGCCTTTATGATAAATTGATTGAAGAAAAGAAAGCGGCTAAAAATGAGGGGGTTGTACAATGATTAATGCCTCCTATACCCACGCCGCGCCGACCTTTTCAGCCCTCCAAACTTCAGTACTTCAAAAGAACACCAGCAAGATTGATGCAGTAAAAATACAGGGTAAACCTGCAACCGTAAAGCACTGTATTGATATCTTTGTGGCTCATTTGGAGGAAAAGACAAAGCGGGAAAATATGCGCCCTAAGTATTTGTCTGAAGTTAAAAATCACCTTAAACGCCTAGCCCCCCTGCATGACCTGATGGTCACAGATTTGACCAAGGCAAAAATAAAAGCTTTTGCATTTGAGCATTTAGAGCCGTTAGGGGCAAGCCGCAACAATCGCAGCTTATCAGCCCTATCTTGCTGTATTGACCACATCAACACATTTTATGATCTACCTTGCGGGGATT
>Ga0193964_1000611_pt1 | contig 17144 bp, 10 predicted proteins | sample FB_7_MG_FD_140323 | JGI IMG/M metagenome (GOLD analysis project Ga0193964, IMG submission 140323) | Microbial mat bacterial communities from the Broadkill River, Lewes, Delaware, United States - FB_7_MG | ecosystem: Environmental > Aquatic > Freshwater > River > Microbial mats | place: USA... | reverse complement strand
AATTATATCTTTCTTGAGAACAAATTTATTCCTAATACTATCAACTATCTCTATATTAAAATCTTTTATAACTAGATCTTTCTTATCATTATTAACTACATAAGTTAATATAATAAAACTGATGGATATAAGAATCCATAATAATATTTTTAGTATTCTCTTTATCATTAATTATCCATAAAATTTGTAATCTTTCCAACAAGTCTATCTATATCTCCTGCACCAAGAGTTAATAATATATCAAATTCACATCTCTCCAATTCCATCATTAAATCTTCCTTTCTACACCTTATTGTTGGAATATTTATCCCTTTTACTAGCATATCTGATGAAACTCCAACAATAGGTTCTTCCCTTGCTGGATAGATATCTAATAAAATCAATTCATCCAACAAACTCAAAGATTCCATAAACCCTTTTGCAAAATCACGGGTTCTTGTATACAAATGTGGTTGAAATATTCCTAGTATTTTCTTAGAAGGATACAACTCTCTTACTGAACTGATAACAGCTTTAAGCTCGTCTGGATGATGAGCGTAATCATCTATATATATTTTGTTCTGTGATTTATATCTAACATCAAATCTACGAACAACTCCCTGAAAACTCATAATTGATGATCTGATTTCTTCATCACTTAAACCACTCAATACAGAAACGGCAGAAGCAGCAACAGAATTCTCTAAGTTAACTCGTCCCGGATAATTCATAATCAAATTATCTATTACTCTATATGGTGTATGTAATGAATAATGAAATGCTCCTTCTTCAATTCTCATATTTTTTATATAAAAATCCGAAGCTACATTATCAACTGAATATGAATATGAATCAATTCTATCCTTTTCTATATCTAGTCCATATTTGTAGACTAGTTTTCCTCCCTCCTTTAAATGTGATACGTATTCATTAAATGTGCGTTTCAATTCGCTAGAGTCTCCGTATATATCTAAATGATCAGCGTCCATTGAAGTAACAACAGCAATATCAGGGTATAATTGTAAAAATGATCTATCAAATTCATCTGCTTCCATCACTGTCCAATCGGTTGAATCCTCAATAACCAGATTACTATTAAAATTCTTAGCTATTCCCCCTAAAAATGCACAACAATCAAGATGAGAATTCTTAAATAGATGAGCTACCATTGAAGATACGGTAGTCTTTCCATGTGTTCCTGCAACTCCAACTAACTTATAATTCTCAGCTATCATTCCGAGAACCTTAGATCTTTTTACAACATTATAATCATTGTTATTAAAGAATTGTAACTGATTGTTAGTAACAGGAATTGCTGGAGTATATATTACTAAAGTATTTGCACTATCATTATATTCACTTGGAATAACACCTAATTCGTCAATATAGGTAATAGATATACCTTCTTTTACTAGTTCTTTTGTTAAAGAAGATTCAGCTCTATCATAACCAGCAACATTATACGATTTAGAATTAAAATACCTTGCTAAGGCACTCATTCCTATTCCACCGATTCCTACAAAGTATATATTATTGTATTTACTAAGATTCATATAAATATTATTAAAACTAATTAGAAACTTTTAAAACCTCTCTTGCAATAATATCTGCAGAATTATTTAAAGCCATTTTCTTTATATTTGTCGACAATTCTTTTAGTTTACTTTCATCATTTACAATATCCAAAGCATTCTGAATCAAATTATCTTTTGCTTCTGTATCTTTTACCAGAACTGCAGCACCTTTATTACTAAGAGCTAAGGCGTTCTTTGTCTGATGATCTTCTGCTACATTCGGAGATGGCACCAATATAACAGGCTTGCCTGTTATACACAATTCTGAAATAGTACAAGCTCCAGATCTGGAAATTATTAAATCAGCCACGGAGTAAACATAATCCATTCTGTCTAAAAATGTATGCCTATGCAGATGAGATATATTGTTATTCTCCATCCTTTCTTGCATTTCATCCTTATAAAAAGAACCAGTTTGCCATACAATTTGAATATTACTTGTACTTTTTATAACTCCTAAAGAACTTAATACACTTTCATTAAGTGTTCTTGCTCCTAAACTTCCTCCAACAATTACTATTGTTTTTTTAGTAGGATCAAGATTGTAATGCTTATAACCATCAGCTTTTAATGATTCCACATTAACCAAGTCTTGTCTAACAGGATTACCTGTTAATAACACTTTATCTTTATCAAAGAATCTATCCATTCCTTCATATGCAACACATATCTTTGATGCTGCAGAAGCTAATAATTTGTTTGTAATTCCTGGGTACGAATTTTGTTCTTGTAATACTATTGGAACCTTTTTTTTAGAAGCTACAAAACACAATGGTCCACTTGCATATCCTCCTACACCTACCGCTACGTCAGGTTTAAAGCTTCTAATTATTTTATTAGAACTATATAAACTTTTTAGCAGTTTAAATATTGTCTTTAATGTCGATAAAGAGAATTTTCTTTGTAAACCTCTTACAGGTAAACCAATAATCTTATAACCTGCATCTGGCACTTTCTGCATTTCCATTTTGCCTTCTGCTCCAACAAATAAGATTTCTGTTTCTCTATCTATATTTTTTAATGCATTTGCGATGGCAATAGCAGGATATATATGACCTCCTGTTCCTCCTCCGCTAATAATTATCCTTTTTGACATCTTTATAGTTATTTATTTTCCTGTTCTATTTCTTCAACTTCTTCTGTTTCCTGTTTCAATGTATGACCAACGCTCTGTATCATTCCTAATGATATACATGTAAACAACAATGACGACCCTCCCATACTTACTAAAGGAAGTGGTTGTCCTGTTATTGGCATTAATCCCACTGCTACAAGTATATTTACCATTGCTTGCAACACAATACATAACGATAGCCCTATCACTAGTAGGGCTGGAAAGACTTTTTTGCTTATATACACCATCTTTCCTGTCCTATACATTAAGATTAGATATAGTAAAATTACTATAATTCCTACTATTAATCCATCTTCCTCAACAATGACCGCATATATAAAATCAGAATATGGCAATGGTAAAAAGTTCCTTTGTATACTATTACCAGGACCCTTACCTGTATATCCACCTGTTGCAATCGCTATCTTTGATTGTACAATCTGATTTTCATATATTTCGTTTGAGTCTTCATTTGAATTTATTCCTAAATGACTCAATACTCTATTTTGTATTGTCCCTATTCTTCCTGGTATTTGAACGTAGTTAGATATAACAATAAGCAATACTAAGCCCATTAATAATCCACCTACTACTGATCCTACCAATTTCAATCTCACTCTACCGATAAAACACAACACAAGAATGGTTAATCCTATTAGCGCTGTTGTTGAAAAATCTTGTAGAAAGACAACAATCAATACAATTGCTGAAACAATCATAATATGCTTAAAAGCCTTATCTAAGAGCTCTTTAGATTCCTGATATAGAGACAATACGCGAGAAGTATACATTATCAAACCTATTTTAACTATTTCTGAAGGCTGTACTGTCATTCCTATAATTGGAATCCTTATCCATCTTCTGGATCCGTTTACTTCTACACCAATAACTGGAAGCAATAAAACGGCTAACCAACCTATAAACAGTATTAATCCGGAATATGTTGAAAACTTCTTGTAATGTATTTTAGAAACAAATATCATAGCGAAAGTACATACTGCAATAAGAATCCCTCTTTTCAATAAGAAATAAGCAGTGTTCTGTGTTTTCAAGAAAGCAATTGTTCCTGTTGCACTATACACTGTAAGTAACGAAACTCCAAACAATATCGCTATAATAAACCATATCACCTTGTCGCCTCTAAAACTTATTATCCTATTTATAATATTACTCATTCTCATTTAATTTTTGTACAGCTTCTTTGAATTGCCTTCCTCTGTCTTCGTAAGAATTAAATAAATCAAAGCTTGCACAACATGGAGACAATAGTACAACATCACCTTTTTCTGATATCTTTTTAGCTATACTTACTGCCTCATCTGCTGACTTCGCTTCTTCTATTGTATTTATTATTGGCGTAAATACTTCTAATAATTTTTCATTATCTACTCCTAGACATATAAGTGCCTTTACTTTTGTTTTTACTAAATCAAATAATACGGAATAGTCATTACCTTTATCTTTACCTCCGGCAATCCAAATAACATTTGTTGGCATACTATCTAAAGCATACCAACAAGAATCAACATTAGTTGCTTTTGAATCATTGATAAATCTAACTCCTCCAACAGTTGAAACAGGTTCTAATCTATGTTCGACAGGTGAGAAATCGCTCAATCCTTCTGTTATAATATCTTCTGAAACATTCATATATAGTGCAGCTGTGGCTGCAACCATACAATTATATTTATTATGCTTCCCTTTCAAAGATAATTCTGAACTAGATAATTGAATCTCTTTATTATTATAATTTACATAAAACTCTGATACCCCTTCTATTGAAAAAGGATAACGCTTCGCTTTAATGTTTATGTCAGATATATATTTATTGGTCAATTCATCGTCTTTGCAATACAAGAACACATCGTCTTTTTTCATGTTCTGCGTAACTCTAAATTTAGACTTCGCATAATTCTCTATACTATAGTCATAACGATCTAAATGGTCTGGAGTAATATTCATTATCACAGCAAAATCAGCCTTGAATTTATTCATCCCATCCAACTGAAAACTACTTAATTCTACTACATATACATCAAAATTCTCTGTAGCGACCTGATATGCCAGACTTTTACCAATATTCCCAGCTAAACCAACCTTAAGTCCTGCTTTTTTTAAAAGGTAATACGTAAGAAGAGTAGTAGTCGTCTTTCCATTACTTCCAGTTATACATATCATTTTTGAATTCGTATAAAAAGAAGCAAACTCAATCTCATCTATCACTTCAATCCCTTTTTCTACAAAATCTTGAATCATTGGAATTGAGAAAGGAACTCCAGGACTTTTTATCACTAAATCTATATTATTGAATCGGTCAATAGTGTGCTTCCCCTCTTCCCAATCTATCGAATATTCATTTAATACCCTTTTATACTTATCCTTTATTATTCCTTTATCTGTAACAAATACATTCCAACCTTTCACCGATGCAAGAACTGCAGCCCCTACACCACTTTCTCCTCCGCCTATTACTAACAAATTCTTTAACATTACTATCTTATTTTTAATGTTACTATTGTTATTACCGCAAGTAGAATTCCAATAATCCAGAATCTAGTTACAATTTTAGCTTCAGGATATCCTTTCTTTTGATAGTGATGATGAAGTGGAGCCATTAAGAATATTCGTCTTCCTACTCCAAATTTTTTCTTAGTATATTTAAAAAATGATACCTGTAATATTACTGATAGACTCTCTACAAAGAATACCCCACATAATATTGGAATCAATAATTCTTTATGGATAATTACAGCAAATACTGCTATTATTCCTCCAAGAGTTAAACTTCCTGTATCACCCATAAATACTTGAGCTGGATATGAGTTGTACCATAAGAAACCAATTGTTGCTCCTATAAATGCGGCAATAAAAACTACTAATTCTCCGGAATGAGGAATATACATAATATTCAAATAGTCGGCATAAACATAATGACCAGAGACATAAGCTAGAATACCTAAGGTAACTCCAATAATAGCAGAGGATCCAGTTGCCAGACCATCAAGTCCATCTGTCAGGTTTGCTCCATTAGAAACAGCTGTAACTATCAGAATAGTCATGATTATAAATAACATCCATGCAAATGGTGTTGCATAACTTCCTGTAAAATTCACCAATGATTGATAGTCAAATTCGTTATTTTTGCAAAAAGGGATTGTTGTCTTTGTAGATTTAGAATCTTTCATATACTGTATTCCAGATTTGGTGAATCCTTCATCTACCATTTCTGTTTTTGTTCCTATTTCACTAATCGAGGCCTTTTCCCTGATAACAGCATCAGGACTCAAGTAAAGTGTTAGTCCAACAATTAGTCCTAATCCTACCTGACCGACAATCTTAAATGTCCCTTTTAATCCTTCTTTGTCACCTCTGAAGACTTTTATATAATCATCAATAAAACCTATCATTCCTAACCACAAGGTTGTAACTATCATTAGTATGATATAAATATTGTCCAATCTCGCAAATAACAAGACTGGTACAATTATTGACAATATAATAATAATCCCTCCCATCGTAGGAGTTCCTTTTTTCTGCATCTGACCTTCAAGACCAAGATTCCTTACAACTTCACCGATTTGCTTCTTCTGTAGAATTCTGATTATTCTTTTCCCGTATACTGTTGATATAATCAGGGATAGAATCATTGCCATTGCAGATCTAAAAGTTATATATTCAAACATTCCTGCACCTGGAAAATCTATTTCATTTAAATATTTAAACAGAGAGTATAACATATGCTAATTATTAAAATTTTCTTTTATTACTTCTTTATCATCAAAATGATTTCTAACTCCATTAATCTCTTGGTAGGTTTCATGTCCTTTACCAGCAACTAATATTATATCGCCTTTTTTTGCAAACATTATTGATGTCCTTATGGCCTCTTTCCTATCCGTTATTGCGATTGTTTTCGACATATCAGCAGCAGTTAACCCCTCTCTCATATCATTTATAATATCAGAAGGATTCTCACTACGAGGATTGTCAGATGTTAATATCAGTTTGTCACTATATTCTGCTGCAACTCTTGCCATTTCTGGTCTCTTTGTTTTATCTCTATCACCACCTGCACCTACAACAGTAATAACAGATTGCCTAACATCTTTTAGACCTACAATATTCTCTAATACATTCTTTAAAGCATCTGGCGTATGAGCATAATCAACAATACCCATTATTCCATCTTTTGAAAGTATCGTTTCTAATCTTCCTGCCACTGGTTTTAATAGGCTCAAATATCTTAATATTTCATTACTGTCCATGCCCAATGATTCTGCTGCTCCATATACAGAAAGAAGATTACTTGCGTTATAATCACCTATTAAACTAGTCCAGACCTCTTTGCCATTTATCTCCATCAACATACCTGTAAAATGTCTCTCAACAATACGTGCTTTGTAATCTGCTACTGATCGTATGGAATATGTCTTTGTGCTTGCCAATGTATTTTGCATCATCAACAATCCATTTTTATCGTCAATATTTGTAATTGCAAAACTCCCTTTTGGTAAACAGTCAAAGAACTTCTTTTTTGCTTTTATATATTCAGGGAATGTTTTGTGATAGTCTAAATGATCATGAGTTATATTTGTAAATATACCTCCATTAAAATTTATCTTAGCAACTCTATTTTGAGCAAGAGCATGTGAACTAACTTCCATAAAACAGTAATCACATCCACACTCAACCATCTGACTTAGCAACTCATTTATCTTAAGTACATCAGGTGTTGTATGTGTTGCTTTTATCTCTTTTTTATCAATAAAGTTTATAACTGTTGATAATAAACCTACTTTATAGCCAGCTTCTTTATATAACTCATATAGTAATGTTGCTATTGTGGTTTTTCCATTCGTTCCTGTTACCCCGACTATTTTAATTTTAGATGAAGGATTGTCATAGTAATTTGATGATAATGTAGCTAAAGCAATCGAAGCATCTTCGACTTCAATATACGATACGCCAGACTCAAGTTTCTCAGGTAGACACTCACAAACAATGGCTTTACATCCCTTCTCTATTGAAGATTCAATATACTTGTGTCCATCTACACTAACTCCTTTCATTGCAACAAAGAGATTGTTTTTTACTACAGATCTTGAATCAAAATGCAGACCTGAGATATCGATCTCAATATCACCATGAAGTGATTTATATTTTAATTTATTTAATAGTTTACTTAGTAACATATCTCTTTCTATTTTAGCTTAATCCTAATTAATCTTCGTCCTCTTACCTGGATTCCTGACTTAATTGATTGACTAATTACTTTTCCAATTCCACTATAAGACACCCGTAATCCAGCATTTTCCAAAAGATAAATAGCATCTTTCAAACACATTCCTATAACATTAGGCACCCTATTTTCACTTATAATATTATTCTTGTACTTATATGATTCTTGTCCTTTGCATACTTTTACCCAATCGTATTTACAATACTCATTAGAAAAATCAATTTTAAATTCTCTAGCCAAGTATTGAAGTTCTTTTTTATTACCATTTAAAATTGAAACCCTTTTACCTTTAATTTCCTCATTCTTCTTCTTAGGGTGTAAATAGTACGTCTGGGCATAAACTTTATCGGCTAAAACTTTAAATACAGGAGCCGCAACTGAACTTCCGTAAAACCCGATTCTCTTATCCGGATTATAAATTATTACAGCACATGAATATACTGGATTATCTGCTGGGAAATATCCCGCAAAACTTGCAATATATTTCTTGTTCGAGTAACCTACTCCCTTTTCCGATATTAGTGATGTCCCTGTCTTACCTGCAATCTTATATTCTTTGGATCTTATATTTCTTGCAGTACCTCTTTCTATAACTCCTTCTAGCATCCCTTTAACCGTTTTCAACGTACTTTCAGAACAAAACGAAGATCGTAAAATCTCTTTCTCCATCTTCTTTACTAACTTACCTCTGCTTCTAATCTCCTCTACAAATCTAGGTTTTACCATCACACCATCATTTGCAACAGCATTATAAAATGTAAGTATCTGAAGTGGAGTTAAATGCACTGCATATCCTATTGACATCCACGGTAATGTTGTTCCTGACCAGCCTTTTTCGCCTGGATATCTAATTATTGGCTCTCCTTCCCCTAATATACTTATTCCAAGTTTATTATTCAATCCCATCGAATACAATCTATTCACAAAATCAGATGGACGTTTTCTATAAAATTTATCTATAATCCTTGAAACTCCAACATTGGATGATTTTTCAAAAACTTCCTGAACAGTTATATTTCCATAACCTCCTCGATGAGAATCAATCATCGTTCTATCATAATACTTATATCGACCTTTCCACGTATTAATCGTATCCTGTGCTGTAACATAACCATCTTCAAGAACTGCTATCATCGATGCTAATTTAAACACTGAACCATACTCTCTAGAATCACCAATTGCATGATTATAATCTTCCCAATATCCTTTATCTCTATTGCCTTTACCAAGATTAGCGATAGCCCTGATTGCACCAGTTTTTACCTCCATCAATATAACAGTACCACTTTCCGCCTTATATTTCTCTAACTGCTTCTCCAAAGCTGTTTCAGCAATATCCTGATAATTTATATCTATTGTTGATATAATATCTTTCCCATCAATAGATTCAACGGTGCAAAATGGCAACCACGATCCTATCATTTTTTGCTTGATTCCTAAACCTGGCTTCCCTTTTAGATCAAGTTCAAATGCTCCTTCTAACCCAACCTGTCCTTCTAACCCTGACAACTTTGATTCTCTAACAGTTCCAACTGTTCTACTTGCCAGATTTTTATGTGGCTGAATTCTTTTATCTATCTTTTTGACAATAAGACCGCCTACATTTTTGGATAATCTAAAAATCGGAAATGTTTTAACCTCTTCTAATTCCTGAAAAGTTAACTCTTTTTTATTGAGCCTAAGATATCTATTGGGTTTTCTGTTGGCAGATCCTCTTCCTCTTTTTAGTATATTTTTATACTGTCTCTTTGACTTATCTTTAAAAAACTTACTTAAGCAAAGTGCTAATGAATCGACTTTTCTATCATACACTGTATCATGAGCAACCTTACAATCTAAGTACAATTGAAAATACGGAACGGAACAAGCCAATAATCGTCCATCTCTTGCGTATATGTTTCCTCTATCAGCAGGTAGAGTAATATCTTTAAACGTATTCTCTTTAGCCATTTTCAAATATTTCTCACCATTAAACAATTGAATGTTTAATATCTGAAACACAACAAAAACAGCAATTATTATTAATGCAAAATAAACAATCTTTGTATATAATAAAATATCTTTTTTTATTGACATTCCTCATCCTCCTTCACAATAATTTTTATTGGAGGTTCTACTGATTCTTCTAAATTTATCCCACTTGCCTTAATCCTTTTTACTACCTCAGATTGCTTGCTTATGTACATTAATCCCGCTGAAATAGAAATTGATTCATACTTCAATTCCTTTACCTCTGATTCTAGTTTATTTTTATATCTATATGATTCTTCTATGGAATTTCTAATTGCTATTGACATTAGAGCTAGCACAAATATCATTATTATCATTGGTACTTGCTTAACAAATAATTCATTTGCAAACAAAGACCCATCCAATATATCTGTCAAGAAATTTCTATCTTCAGATGATTGCGATTTCGATTCCTCTTTAGGACTAACAAATTCTTCATATTTATTATTCAATAATCCCATATTATTTCTTTAATGCAACTCTTAACTTTGCACTTCTAGCTCTACTATTTACTTCTATTTCTTCGGCATTAGGAATTATAACTTTTCTGTTGACCAACTCAAATGGAGTTTTAACATTCCCAAAAAAGTCCTGCTCTACCTTTCCTTCAAAATTCCCAGCTTTAAAGAAATTCTTAACTAGTCTATCTTCTAGTGAATGATACGTAATTACAGAAAGTCTACCTCCAGGCTTTAATACTTCAAGAGCCTGTGTTAACATTTCCTTTAGAGCATCCAACTCTGCATTAACCTCTATTCTCAAGGCCTGATATACCTTTGCCAGATATTTAATTTCTTTACCTTTGGCCATACAAGACGATATAGCTTCTCTAAAATCAGTAGTTGTCTTGAATGGTTTATTTTGTCTGTACTCTACTATCTTCTTAACCAATTTACCAGGATTAATAACTTCTCCGTAGTACTTAAATATATAATACAAGTCAGTATCTTCATATTCGTTCAATACATCAGAGGCTTTTAACTTATTGTTTCTATTCATTCTCATATCAAGATCTGCTTCAAAACGAAATGAAAACCCTCTATCTGCCTCATCAAATTCATGAGAAGACACTCCTAAATCAGCTAACAAGCCATCAATGCCGTCCACTTCATTATACCTTAAGAAATTCTTTAGATACCTAAAGTTATGATGTATCAAAGTAAGTCTTTCATCATTTACTTTATTCGCTAATGCGTCCTCATCCTGGTCAAAAGCAAACAATCTTCCTTTGTCCAATCTACTTAATATTTCAGCAGAATGTCCTCCCCCTCCGAAAGTTACATCAACATATATTCCATTGGGATTAATATTTAATCCGTCAATACTTTCTTTTAATAATACTGGAACATGATATTCACTCATAACTTTCTCCTTTTTACGACTTTTATTATAGCTAAAGAAATTATTTTCTTTGCCAATTACACTAAATTTAAAACTATAATACCCTATCAATGTTTACATTAGACATAAGTATCTAACTAATGTAAAAGTATTAAAAATTTACACCACAATCAACCATTAATCTTTACTTTTTAAGCAAAGGATTTAGTACATTTTATACTATATTATTTTATACAAGGAAAGGATTATGATGCTTTTCATAATCTATTGTAGAAGACTGTCCATGCCCGGTATATACCTTAACATTTCCAGGCAACACCAATAACTTTGATTTAATTCCAGCTAATAATTCATCAAGACTTCCACCAGGTAAATCTGTTCTTCCTATACTGCCAGCAAACAGCGTATCGCCAACAAAAACAACACCTGCAGCTTCACAATAAAAACACATACCTCCTGGCGAATGCCCTGGTGTATGAAAGGCTTTTAATTCTGTATTACCAAATGTGATTAAATCACCGTCGTTTATTGAAGATTCTATTGCTGGTGGTTCTTCTATTCTTTGAAATCCTAAAACTTCTGAATATCTAGGAGCTTCTGCAAGTAAGTATGAGTCTAACTCACTGGCACAAGTAGAAAAACCAAATGTTTCTTTTATGAACTTCATTCCAAATACATGATCTATATGAAGATGAGTATTTAATAATTTGACTAGTTTTAAATTATTGGCCTTCAAAAAAGATAATATCTTGTCTTCTTCACTCTTTCTTGCACATCCACAATCTATCAAGATTGCTTCTCCTGTTTCATCATACAATAGATAAGTATTCTCTTGCCATGGATTGTTTACAAAAATCTCTATTTCCATATCTTACTAGTTTTCAAAATTATACATTACTTCAAACACATACATCTCTTAAGATAAGCATTTAAAACAAAAATAACACTTCTACATTTAATAATAAACTAGAAAAGATTAAATATTGACATTATTCCATTAAAGTAAATCTTACACTTAATCCAAAATTCGAATTAATTGTTCTGTACGATAGTGACACATATGGATCATTGACTACTCTATCATAAAACAGGCGTAAATTAAATCTATTATTCAATGTGTAGTCTGCTGAAACTTTCACACTCATAACCTCCTGTCCAGATGTTAACTGACTAACATTTTCCTCTAACTTACGAATAATAGAATTATTCTTTCTTAATGAAAAGTCACATCTTAAATTTAAGTCATTATCTACTTCTGTCTGTTTTATTATTATAGGAAGATGTTTAAATCTATAACCTACACCTACAATAAACTCATTACTTGAATTCTCTGTAAGCTGTGAGTTTGTAAGACCCAGAACTAAGGATCTTTTTCTATTTATCTCGAATCTTGTAGTAAAACTATTCCTCCATACCATATCAATATTAATTAGAGGATTAAATCTCTCTTCTATTGACACTGAAGATACATCATATTCTGAATAAACATTATTTGTTAATTCATTAATTTCTTTCATTCCATAGAATGAATTCGTCGTATAAGCTCCAACATTGTATGTACATGAATATGAATGATTAACATTAAAGCTTTGGAAATATTCTTTGATAAAATCAATCTTTCTTAATCCACTATACCTTATACTCCAATTCGGCAACATAGACCAAAAGTTAGGAAATAAATCTTTAGAATTTCCGCAACCATATGCAGATAGAAATGCAGGGATTAGCACATCTTGTGAATTTGAACCATATCCATCATAAAACCCATCAGCATTAGGCTGGACATCATTTCCATACTTTTTCTTTGCTAACCTTTCCGATTCTTTAAATCTATTTGATAAAAATTTATCATAAACCGCACGAGAGGCTTTTGTATCTTTACCTATTCCAAAAAATGATGAGTTCAGGCTCATATAGGTCATTGAAAACCCTCCTGATTCTATTTTATTATTAGACTCAAAAAGATTTGAATCTTCATTGTACGTAATATACTGAACATTATTATTTGAAAATGTTCTACGCACCGTCAGGTTTACTTTTAACCCACTCAATGGCTCAAATATAGCTCTACCATAAAGTACATTATTGGACGTTAAAGTAAATGGAGAATTTTGTGATTTATCTTTAGTTACCCATCCTCTATTTGCAGCATACAATCCATAATCAGCTCCACTCAATCCTGTTATAAAATCAAACCCTGGAGCATTACTTCCCATATATCGATCTGTGCCTAAATAACTTGAAGATGGAAGGTAACCAAACATATCTGTTCTATTATTCTCAGTATAAGCTAAGGATACACTTCTTACACTCATCAATAATCTTGCAATAAAACCTGCTGATCTCTCTACAAAACTATCTTTTATTTGAACAGTTCCTGATATGTTTACAGATGCCGATTTCACATCTCTTTTAGGAATAATAACAAGTTTATTCTTATCAACTTTTCTATATTTAACAATAACTCGTTTATTATTTTCATCATAAACTTTTATTCTCAGATTCTCTGTTTTTAAATTATGCTTAACAATAATTTTTTTGGCTTTACGTAAGTTTCCTAATTTCTTGAAGAATTTCACCTTCTTCATTTTCTTCCTGCTTTTACGTCCATTATAGGTATTATTTACTTTCTTAAGCCACTTAGAACTATTGTACAATTTCAGCAAATTAAATCTTGTATTTATCTGCTTTGTTCCTGTATTTCTTATCTCATTACCTAATACTACATCTTCATTTATTTCAGGGCCGGCTTGCCAGTCAAAGCTACCAGAATATCGAGCATTTACATTCACCCATGAAAGAAATGGAATCTTATTTATTGGTAAATTATAACTTGCTGTGAAGTTATGGTTATAGTGTATTGCCCTTCCTCCTGCTAATATATTATTCCACACAGTATCTCTCCATCTCTCATAACCGTCTCTATCTCTTTCTGAATCGACCATACCATCTGTTTCGTCAATTTTTGATATAGATGATGCACTAAAATCAAACTTTAAACTCTTGGTTAAATCAAACTTTAAATCATAGTATCTATTCCAATCAATATTCTTGTTATAAGATGGATCTATCTTAAGTAAGGGATTATCAAGATTTCTTCCTTGTACTTCGTGGTAGGATCTCGACATGTCCGTTCTAACTGAGAACTGAGATGGTAAATAATAAAAATTAAAATCTTTTATCAATGCTAAATATGGTGACTTCAGGAATTTTATATTTTTAAATGGAGTAATATTTTTTGCTCTTCCACTATATACATAACTCACGGCTCCTCTATAATTCTTTTCTAAATCTATAGATGTCTTTAAATCTCTCCTTTTAGTCTCATTATAAGAATATGAAACTGACAGATTAGATATATCTATAATCTTACTATCGCCATGACTCTCTACTCCAACATTTGTAAAATTCAGACTTTTCCTTGATATATACTTTTCTGCATTCCTCTTTATCGAATCTCTCTTTGCACCACTGTACCTATCTAACTTATCTGATAATTTCACATCTGTATCTACAGGATCGTATTGTGGTAAGATTGTGTTTTCTGATAATGCATAGTACATTGGGACTCTCAACTTCCACTTATCCGGGAAGAATTTCCCTAATTGAACATTTGTTGAAAAGTCATATTGAAACTGGTCTTCTCTACTAACCTGATTAATCTTTTGGTCTATGCTTCCGAACCCTGGAGCTATTTTCCTCCCTGCTAATGTTACTGTAGCGAAATCAGCTAATCTTGCATTTAATCTTACATTTGCAGCCCATCCACTTGATTCATCAAATTCAGATAAACGTAATTCATTTACCCATATTTCACCACTCTTTTCTTCTCCGTCATCTTTAGGATTCTTTACTCCTATCATTATAGTTCTCACCTCAGCAAGAGTTGGATTACCAACTACCGAAATCACATTCTTTGAGTCTGGTAAATTGTTATTATTAACAAGTTCTCCTATCGTCTTAGAGAATGCTTGCTGCATTGAGACAACAGATCCTCTCTCTCTTCGACTATCATTTCTTGCCAATTTTACTCGTTGAAAATACTCTAAAGGTAGATCTATCCTATTCAAGTCAGGCCAAACCTGTCTTCTCTGTAGATCACTTCCTCCATCATACATACCAGGAGGAGTCAACTTAAGAGGCAATTCATATTCGTAATAATTATTCTTGAAATCAGACCCAATCCTTATAAAGATCTTCAGGTCATCATCATGTAAGCTAGTTCCTGTTATTTCTTCGGCATGAACATCCATCTTGATACGCTTATACTTAACCATATCAAATGTTACATTCTTAAATACAGATCGATAATCCCCATCACTAATATCCCTGACTTTCAACAACATTGCTCTTTCATTCATCTGTGTATATTGAGCACTGGAAGTATTAAGATCTCTATTTATATCTGGAGGCAACACGTAGTTTACTGGATGTTTCTCAGCATTTTCTTCTATACTTACCGATGATAATTCTATTCTTCCCAAAGGATTATAATCAGGATCACCTTGCTGGTCATCATACATTCTCCAATTATCTCTAACCAGACCTAAACTAGCCATTCTAAGATTTATGCTGTCTTTGAATCCTTTTAAAAACATTCTGATAAATCTTATAGACTTGAATCCATCTATATCTCCAACAACTTTTGCATTATCTCTTTTAATTGGAATTTTAAATTGATACCACTTTACTGGTTGTACTTTCCCATTTGGTAAAGAAACTGTAGCTTCGCGGATATCTGATATATATCTATTATTATCAACATCCATCTCATTTGGCTTAATATCAACTTCATATCTGTAAAACGATTCTGTTTCACTTAAAGTATTATCCTGATTGATATCCTCAACATCTGGCTGTGTTGTGGCAGATGTTGAATACGATTCTGTTGACATTTCTGTTGTAGGCGAGTTACCGTCTTGATTATTGTAGTTTTTATATCTACTTGCAATATCCAATCTCTTACTATCATAATCCGAGCCTCTATAATAGTGATAATTATCAGCACTCGGATCCTCAACAGCTAGTTTATATGCCTTAGAATCTTCACCAAATTCCTGTTTTATTTTGTCCAGATATTGAAATTTATCCTGAAAAAATATCAACTCATCTTCTGTTGATAATCCGTCTAAACCAACATCTTGATATCTTCTTGATTTAGCATTATTGTCAAAACCATTTACTAATGATTGTACTGTAGGAACTCTTCCCCAGGCTGTTTCCTCAACATTCTCAATCTTATCAGATACTGGTAATCCATTTTCAAAAGACTTTCTTGAATCTCGAAGAATATCCTCAGAAATCTCTCCCAGATCAAAATATAATTTTCCTCCTTTGTTGGTATTATTTTCATCATTTATAAAAGGATCAAGCAACCAGAATTCGATATATTGAACGTTAGCCGATTCAAAGTCACTTGATTGAATTCTTCTCATTATTCCACCCCAACTCTTCTCAGGATTCTTTAACTCTCCTTCGCTGTCTAATCCTTTAACAGTGTAATTATACGGTCCTCTTTCTTTTGGATAGAAGGCCAGATTCATCGCAGATATTATATTGGCATCTCCAACTGCTATGTCTTTATTAGGGAATAATTCCGTTTGTTTTATTTCTCTTACAAAATGGTCTGAACGGAAATCTTCATCACTCTTTATATACGATGGCATAGCTGGATCTTCTGTCCTATAGAATAGTGGATCCACTGAATACCATGCTATTTTTGCTCTATTAAATCCACTCGCCAATGTGTCCACGAGCATCTGCGGATTCTCAGGGAACATATTATCTTCATTGGGGTCGTTTAATGGCACACTAGCCAACTTCCATGCAAAAGGTGATTTCAAACTTACAGATACTTTACTTCCTTCAAAGTCATCAACATAAGCTT
>Ga0193964_1000604_pt1 | contig 17244 bp, 19 predicted proteins | sample FB_7_MG_FD_140323 | JGI IMG/M metagenome (GOLD analysis project Ga0193964, IMG submission 140323) | Microbial mat bacterial communities from the Broadkill River, Lewes, Delaware, United States - FB_7_MG | ecosystem: Environmental > Aquatic > Freshwater > River > Microbial mats | place: USA... | reverse complement strand
CAAGAAAGTAAAGAAATGATAAGTTTAAATCAATCTCTTAACCAATTAAAAAGTACTCAGTCAAAAGTTCTTTCAAAAGAAAATAAACAAAAAATAATTTTATTAGAGAAAGAATTAAAAAACTTAAAGAGATTAAAAATATGAAAAACCCTACCAATAAGCATACAATCCTATGAATGAAGTGCTTCTAAGCCAAGAGGTTATTGTCTATCTTTTGAGTGAGAGTCTGCTTTTTGGGTTGCTTTTTGTGGCTTTTATTATTACTCCTCTACTCATTAAGCGGTGGAATTTTGATGCGTTTACGCAAGAGCAGTTTCGGTTAGAAAATCGCTCTTATCTTGTGATGAGTATTGTCTTTTTTGTGATGGCTCTTAAGATTTTGCTTCTGCCCTATTTTGTCTATACTATTGACCAACTCTCTGATATTGTCCCAGGGGCTATGTGTGGGGCTGGGATTATTAAAGCCAATGCCTATGGGAATCCTCTGCTTTTGCTCAAAATTACTATACTTTTTTTGAGTGGTTTTTGGATGACGCTCAACCGTTTGGATTTGGAGGCAAAAGCCTACCCTTATACCAAACGAAAGCTTTGGTTTTTTCTCTTTATATTTATGTTGCTTAGCATAGAGTTTGCTCTGGATATACTCTACTTTACTCATATCCAAACAACTAATCCTGTTACCTGCTGTTCGGTTATTTTTGGGCAGATGGGGGGGAGTAATGCTTTGGGATTAGATATGCCTATGCTTCTTCTGCTTTTTTATCTTCTCTTTGTCTTGATAGTACTGATGCTATGGAGCAAAAATAGTTTAGGGATTATTGTAACGAGTCTGCTCTTTTTGTTTGTTGCTTACTATAGTGTAGTCTATTTTTTTGGCACTTATATTTATGAGTTACCTACACATAAGTGTCCTTTTTGTATGCTACAACAAGAGTACTATTTCATAGGGTATCTGGTGTGGGGATTGCTTTTTGTGGGGGTATTTATGAGTCTGGATTATGCAATAAGTAGATGGTTATGGAAGAGAGATGCTTTGAGGCTTAGAAATTTTGCTCTTTGGGCATTGAGTCTGTTTGTGCTTTTGTGTAGCCTCTTTGTGGTAGTTTATTATAGTAAAAATGGAGTTTTGTTATGAAGAAGTTATTTATCTCTTTTTTGAGTATTGTTGTGGGTGGAGCTGTGGTGATGATTTTGTTTTTCTCTTTGGCAAATCAGGATGGTCCTAAGTTTATCAAACGAGGCAATAGTGACCATAAGCCTATAGAGATTCAGCCAAAAGAGTACCAATGCTCTGAATGTAATATGGATGTAGAAGCCTTAGAGTATATGGCAGAGATAGTCAGAGAAGATGGTGTAACCTACTTTTTTGATGATATTGGGTGTGTGGTACTATGGCTAGAGACACACAAGCTCCCTAACCCTACGCTGTTAACCAAAACTCTTGATACCAAAGAGTGGGTCGATGCCAAAGAGGCATGGTACACGCGTGTAGCTTCATCACCTATGGGATATGGATTTGGAGCCTATAAAAATAGAGCAGATGGTTTGATAGAGTATCAAGAGATGAGAATATTGATGCTTCAGGGCAAACATTTGCATGATCCTTTTGTAAAAAAGTCTCTTTTTGAGCAATTGCCTAAAAATTAATCAGTTAATGTTATTAACTATCTGTTTACTTATTGTATACTTTTTCTATCAATCGTTTTGGACAAAGCGTAAAATATAAGGAAAGTTTATGAAATCAATAACAATTAGTTTAGTAACAACTCTTGCTCTAAGTAGTGCAATGGCTGGTGGAGACATTAAACCAGTAGTAGTAGATACTGTAGAAGTACCAAAAGTAGAAGAGGTCTCTAAGACAACTATTAGTGGTAATGCAAAATTCTATTACTATACAAATGACTCTGTAGACCTTTTTGATGAAGCAAGTTCTGCTGCTGCTGAAGCGATTACTTTGGATGTATCTCACGAGATATTTTCAGGTGTAACTGCTAACTTTACAGCTCTTGGATTTACAGATGCTGGTGATAGTGTTGGTGAACTCAAAATGGAAGGTGAGAAGACTGGTGCGTTTTTTAATGTAGCAAACCTTACTGCAACATTTGCAGATACTACTTTGGTAGCAGGTCGCCAACTTCTTGATACACCTATGCTTGGTAGTTTTGACTGGTTACTTGCACCATCAGGATTTGAAGCCTATACTTTGGTAAACAAATCTATTGCTAATCTTACACTTGTTGGGTCGTATGTTACAAAAGTAAGACCAAATAACTCTGGTGACAAATTTATTAAACTCGATGGTGACAACTATGCATTTGGTGCTGCCTATAGCGATGCTTTGAGTGCGAGTGTATGGTATTATAATGTAGATGCAGCAAACTATACACAAGTATATGCAGATGCTGGTTATGAGTACTCTGGTGCTAAAATAGAGGGTCAAGTTATCTCAACTGATTATGATGATGATGGTGAAGACTCTATGGTTTATGGTATCAAAGTATCAGGAAGCTTTGCCAATATTAACCTCTCTGCTGCGTATGCAACTGTAGAAGATAGAGAAGCTGGTATGGTAGAGGTTGATAGTGTCTATACAAGCAGTTGGAACATCTTTGCTTCACAAATTATGACAGACTCATTCAAAGTAGAAGCAGGAACAACACTTGACGCATTTACAGCAACTCTAAGTTATGCTGATTATGATACAGCAAACGAAGTAGATGTTATTTTGGGCTATGCAATTACCGATTCTCTTGGTGTTGATGCCATCTATACAAGTACCGAATATGATACAACAACAGATGATGGTGCGGAAGGAGCATTAGAGCTAATCCTTACTTATAAATTCTAAAAACCGCTTATATAAACCCCAAAACCCTCCTTGTTTTCACTCTCGAAAGAGAGACCCTTGGGGTTTGTATCAGTTCTTCTTGTGAATAGAAATCTCATTTTTTCTCTTTTTATATTATAACATTCTCTAAGTCAAGAGTTACTCTTGTACCTTGGTTTTTGATGGAGTGGAGGGTAATGTCTATTTTCATCTCATCACAATAGTTTTTGACCAATGCTAGACCTATGCCTTGACCTTGTTGGCTTGTGTCTGTTTGGTAGTATCTCTCAAAGATTGCTACAAGCAAAGACTCATCTATTCCGATACCTCTATCTTCAATACTCAAAATATGTTCGTGAGTTTGTAGAGTAATTACGCTCTCTTTACTGCTATACTTCATAGCATTATTGAGTAGATTATCTATCATCTGTTCAAAACCAATTTTATCAGCATAGAGGATTTGTGCATCTATAGCAATATCAAAGGTATTTCTTCCAAATGCCTGAAGTATATCTACACGCTCTAAGAGAAGCTCTTTGAGAGAAAATTTCTCTTTTTCTATCGTATAAATCTCTTTGTGAATACTATATACTAGTTCATTATAAAGGCGTAAAAGTCTACTCGATGCACTCTTGATTCTATGGAGTCTTTTTTGGGATTTTTCATCTACCAAATTTTTTTGTAATAGTGTAGTATTGGCTTGAATAGTAGCAAGAGGGATATTGAGCTCATGCAAAATTTCTTTACTTAAGTGGGCAAATTTTTCATCCATATTTTTTTTGGGTGCAAGAAGATGCGTTGCCAAGATATAGCCCCAACCCAAGGCAACAATCAAAACTCCCACAGAAGCAATCAAAAAATTACTCTTGGTAAATCCATTATTGATAAGAAACCAATAGATAGCACTTAGGAGTATAAGTATACTTAGTAGATAACTTACTACAGCAGACCAAATCATAGAGTAAAGCGGTAGCCTATTCCACGAATGTTCTCTATAGTATTAGGAAAAAGTTTTTTAAGTTGTGCAATATAGACACGAATAGACCCCTCACTTGCATCTTGACTCGCTGGCCATAAGTGGAGTTTAATCTCTTCTATATTAACAATTTGTCCTTTGGATACAATAAAAAGCAAAAGAAGTTCTATCACTTTTTTTGGAAGTTCTACAACCTCACCATCACGAAAAACTTGCTTATGTTTGCTATCTATATTATAGGCACCTAGAGTGATATATTGTGTACGAAACAAGCGTCTAAGCACAGCTTCTATACGCAAGAGTAACTCATCTAAATCTATAGGTTTTGTAAGATAATCATCAGCCCCTGCATCAAATCCACTCTTTAGAGACTCTATATCATCTCGTGAGGTAATAAAGATAGTAGGTGTCATATCTCCACTCTCTCGCAGTTTTTTAAGCAAATCAAAACCACTTTCATAGGGTAAATTGACATCAAAAAGATAGAGGTCAAACTTCTCTTCATAAGCAAAATCCAGAGCAGTATAGGGGTCAAGAGCATATTTGAGGCTATATCCCTCCTCTTCAAGAAAATCTTGGAGAGTTTCATTAAAGAGTTTATCATCTTCGAGAAGGAGTATTTTTGCAGACATCTACATCAACATCCCACCATTGACCTGAAGCGTCTCTCCTGTGATATAGCTAGAGTGGTCAGAGAGCAAAAATGCTACAGCATCAGCAACTTCACTTGGATGACCAAATCGTGCCAAAGGTATTTTGGCAGTAAAAGAGTCTTTGACCTCATCTTTGAGTATATCTGTCATCTCTGTAGCAATAAATCCTGGAGTAATCACATTAAATCGAATCCCTCGTGGTGCAGACTCTTGGGCAAAAGATTTGGTCATAGCAATCGTTCCACCTTTACTAGCAGAGTAGTTTGTCTGCCCTAGGTTTCCTGTTTGTCCCACAATAGAAGCAATATTTACAACAGAACCAAATCTCTTTTTGCTCATCACTTTTAGAGCCTCTCTACAGCCAATAAATGAAGATTTAAGATTGGCTTCAATAACTGCCATAAATTCATCTTCTTTCATTCGTATAGCTAACTTATCTTTGGTGATACCTGCATTGTTTACAAGATAGCTTAGTTCTCCATCTGTAGAGACTATCTCTTTGATTGCAGATATAAATCCTGCTTCATCTGTTACATCAAATCCAATAATCTCTGCACTTCCACCATTGCTAACTATCTGCTCTTTGACAGCTTTTGCCTCCTCTTCTCCACTGCGGTAATTAATCCATACCTTCAGTCCCATACCTGCCAAAACTTTTGCTACTTCTGCACCGATACCTCTACTCGCACCCGTTATAAGTACATTTTTACCACTAAATTTCATTCTTTTCCTTTTGGCTTTACTTAATTATTACAAGTAAAGAGTTTGTTCTTAATCTTCTCAAACTCTTCATAATCTTGTTGTGTAATTATATCAGAGTAGATAATATGGTTCACCTGCTCCATAAGATGCATTTTGCTAATACTATCATTACAAAGAGCCTCATTTATAATCTCTAAATGCTCATCCAAATCATAATCTTCTTTAACAACATTGGTTAAAAACTCTTTAGCCTCTCCTACACTGCATCCAAAATCTTCACTCATCAACTTACAAAATAGGGGTGCTTCTTTGTCTATATCTCTCTTGTCAATCTTAATAATATGTGCCAACAAAGTGGCAACAGATTTTTTGATCTTCTTTTCCATCATCATAATACCCTCTTCATATTTTTCTTTTCTTATTGTAGCGTAATTATATCAATGACTCATCCATCTCTTGGGGGATATCTAGCCCCATAAGTTCCAAAATTGTAGGAGCAACATTATTTAGCCCTCCTCCATCTTTAAGAGTTGTTACACCCTCTGCCAAGACATAACACCACACCTCACCTACAGTATGATTTGTGAGAGTATTTCCTTGGGCATCTTTCATCTCTTCACAATTTCCATGGTCGGAGGTAATAATAGTTGCATATCCTGCCTCTTTGGCCTGTGGTAGAATTTTGGCTAACTCTTTGTCTACTGCATTCACTGCCTCTTTGGCTGCTTCAAAATTACCTGTATGCCCTACCATATCACCATTTGCAAAGTTGACCACAATAAAGTCATAAGATTCTTTGATAGCATTGCAGACACTCTCTCCTACTTGTGGGGCAGACATCTCTGGTTGTAAATCATAAGTTTTGACATTTGGACTAGGGATAAGTACCCTACTCTCTCCTACCATAGGCTCTTCAACCCCTCCATTAAAAAAGAAAGTTACATGTGCATACTTTTCTGTTTCTGCGGTATGAAGTTGCGAGAGCTTGGCATTTGCAATTACTTCTGCGAGTGTATTGGTAGGACTCTTTTTGGGAAATAAGATTGGATATGGAAAAGTAGCATCATACTGTGTCATAGTTGCTATATGAAGTGGAATAAACTCCCTCTCAAATCCATCAAAAGAGCTATCTCCTAGAGCTGTGGTAATCTCACGCACTCTGTCACTACGGAAATTAAGCATAATAAAAGCATCATTTTCTTGCAGTCCATCATATCCCTCAAAAGCGATAGGCTCAATAAACTCATCCGTTTCATCTTTTTGGTATGAGGCTTGAATATACTCTTGTGGTGTAAGCGTTGTTGTAGGTTGAGCCGAAGCTATAGGAGTATAGCCTTGTTGGACTCTCTCCCATCTATTATCTCTATCCATTGTATAAAATCGTCCACCCACAGTAGCTATAGAGATACTCTCATCACAAATATCCTCTATCTGCTGTAGATATTTACTACTTGAAGTAGGACTCACATCTCTTCCATCTGTAATAAGATGAAGCATAACTTTTTTGCCTTGAGCTTTTGCTAATTGTGCTATGCCTATGATATGGTTAATATGAGAGTGGACTCCCCCATCACTCAAAAGTCCCAACAGATGTACTCTTTGACTTTTTTGAAGAGTTTGGCTTAGTGCCTTATTCTCCTCTATAGAGTTATCCTCTAATGCAAGAGAAATCTTGACCAAATCTTGATAGAGTATTCGTCCACTCCCTATAGTCATATGACCCACTTCTGAGTTTCCCATCTGTCCTTCAGGAAGTCCGACACTCAATCCATGTGTAGAGATAAGTGTTTTTGGTACAGATGTCATCAAATAGTCATAGGTTGGCTTGTTTGCGTCTTTAAAAGCATTACAGATACTATCTGGTTTACACCCAATACCATCAGTAATAATTAATAGTGTTTTTTGTATGCCCATTTTTACAATCCTTAATTAAAATCATAGTAGAATAACATTTCCAACTTAAAAACTACGAAAGAAGCCTTATAAATGTTATATGAACTCTCTCAATTTCTCGATATGAACCTATTTTCTTATATTACTGTCCGTTCGGGTATAGGATTTCTCATTGCACTTACTTTGACACTATTTTTATATCCAAGATATATAGCTTGGGCTAGTTCCAAAAATGCAAACCAACCCTTAAGTAAATATGTTCCCGCCCATGATGGTAAACGACATACACCTACTATGGGTGGAGCTATATTTTTGTTCTCTATTGTTATTGCTATACTTTTATCTGCTGACCTCTCTAATATCTATATTCTTATAGGTCTCTTTGTTATTATCGGTTTTGGATTAATAGGGTTACAAGATGATTTAGGAAAAGTACTTACAAAAGATAACCTTGGTGGATTAACACCTAGAGGTAAATTTATACTCCAAATAGCTGTAGCACTTATAGCCATTGGACTTCTTTTTTATGCTAAATTTCCTACAGATATCTATCTGCCATTTCTTAAAACACCTCTTTTTGATATGGGTTATGGAGCTATTATATTTTGGCTTGTACTCTTTTTGGCAACAAGTAATGCTGTTAACTTAACAGATGGTTTAGATGGTCTAGCTACTGTGCCTTCTGTAATTGCTCTCTCTACCCTAGGGCTTATTCTCTATATTACAGGTCATGCTATTCTCTCAAACTATCTTTTGATGCCCAATATCAAAGGGGTTGGAGAGGTGACAATTATCGCTTCTAGCTTTGCTGGTGGACTTTTGGGATTTTTGTGGTACAACTGCCACCCCGCAGAGATATTTATGGGAGATACAGGAAGCCTCTCTATTGGTGGTACCCTCGCCTATTTAGCAATTTTGGGGAAGAGTGAAATTTTGATGCTTCTGATTGGTCTTATTTTTGTGATTGAGACTCTCTCTGTTATTTTGCAAGTAGCAAGTTTTAAGCTTCGTGGAGAGAGAATATTTTTGATGGCACCTATTCATCACCACTTTGAACTCAAAAAGTGGGCAGAGAACAAGATTATAGTTCGTTTTTGGATGATTTCACTCATTGCCAATATCTTAGCACTCATTACGCTAAAATTTAGATAATCAACCCAAAAACTCCTACTTATAAGGGCTATAGCTAGGAAAGTTCTTGGGAGTTTGAAAGAGTTCACAACGAATCTCTTGGGGATTGAGTGTTGCACAGTAATCTTCAAACTTCTTTTTGCTAGGAGTTGCTCTTCTTCCTCTCCAAAAAACATCTCTATGGTATATATATTTCAATACTACAGCAATATCTGCCCTTGCCCAAAAAAGAACCTTCATAGATGCACTACTCTGAGGATATTTTAAAAGCTCTTGCCCAATAGTTTCTATCTCTTTTTTGGATAGATTAAAGCGTACTTTCTCTTCGTATAAGCTCTGTTTGAGTGATTGGATATTTGCATAATAGACGGATGATTTTGAGTAGTATTTAGAGTAGAAAAAAGTAGAAAAGACAATAACAATTAGAGAGATATTAAAAACTAATAGATGCCTACGAGAGTTACAATATGCCGTGAGTGCATACAAAGAGATAGGAAGCAAAACAAAAAGTGATGCACTATAATATATACGATTGACTACACTTAATTTAGTAAACAAAGAGGCTAACCCTGCACTCCAAACAAAAAGAGGAATCACTACAAAAAGCGAGGTAATAAGGAGAAATAAAAACATCTTCCTAGAGAGAACAAGAGGGCTTTTATACAAAGAGAGTATCATAAAAAGTGTGCTAAACAAAATAACTACCATCATCTCATTAATAGAAGCCTCGGCACGATTGATTCCATTGACCAAAAGAGTTCCCTCATATACAATAAGCTGATAGAGTTCTTCAAATTGAAAACTATAGAGATAAGATAGGAGTCGTGCCTCATCACCATGATAAGAGTTTGCAAAGAGAAGAAGTACCACGATAACTACAATGAAAAAATATGAGTACTTTTTAAATATCCTCCATGTATCTTTGGCAAATATAATAAATAAAATAGTTATATATAAAAGATAATAAAAATACTCCATAGAGTGGACTTTGAGAATAAATAATGAGAGAGTAATAATTTGTAGTGTATACAAAACTTTTTTATACCAAGAGTTTCTCTCTAAAAAAAGTATCAAGGTGAGTGAAGTAATATAAAAAAAGAGAGGAAGCGTTACCTGATAGCTAATAGAGTACCATAAAATCCAAGTATGATGATAAAAGGTAGAGAATGTAGCAAAGAGTGTAAACCAAAGAAGTGTCGACCACAATGCCATATAACGATGATGCAACGACTCTACTTGGATATAGAGATTACGAATAACAACAAGACTAAAAAGATAGATAGCTCCAAAACTAATCACTGCTTGGACTCTATGGATAATATCCCCTCGAAGTAAAATATCTCTTCTACTAATACCAAAAAACTCAAATATCTCTCGCCATATAAGATGCCATACTCTTCTTCCTTCAGGAATACTTGTATAGTCATAGCTATTATCTATAGAGATTAAATGTGCCCACATATCATAGGGATAACGCATAAAAGGGTGACTTAAAAAAATAACTCCAATGGCTCCTACAAAAAGTATGTAGAGAAGTATCTTTGCTAGACTATATTGAGGATTCACTATCTATAAGCTCTATTTTGCTTTTTAAATCAAAAAATCCTACCATCTGATAGTTGCCTATTACCTCAAATAATATAGCATCATAGAGTCTACTATAGACCTCTATACCCTCTTCATTGATAGTTACACACCCCAAGGAGAGAGCATATTTTCCTAGCTGTAGATTCATCTTTTGTGTAAACTTTATAGTAACCTTCTCTTGGGGTTTATAACTTTTAGTATCTATATGATGCATAAGTGTATTCGTACCTGTAATCTCTAACCCCTTTGCATCTTTGATAGTAAATGCAAAGATAGGATTTATGATGGATTCATTAAACTGTACTCGCATAATAATTTCACATGAGGTATCATAATCAAAAATACTATTAAGAGTTCCTTTATAATCTCTCATTCCATAATCATAAATTGTTGCCTTATTATTACCATATTCAAGAAGATCTTTATTATTTGGGAAAGAGGCTTTGAGTACAACCTCACTACTTATTGCTTGAGGGTTTTGACTCTTTTGCTCCTCTTTATCAAGATTAAAATTACCTGTTAATACTTTCTTAAAAACATCTACAGCCTCTTTGGAGGTATCATCACAAATCTTCTCTCCACCATCTATTACAATACCTCTACTACAGTATCGAATTACAGTATCGAGTGCATGGGTAACAAAGAGGATAGTTTTTCCCTCTTCTTGAAACTCTTGAAATTTCTTGAAACACTTAAGTTGAAATGCCATATCCCCAACACTCAATGCCTCATCTATTATCAAGATATCAGGGTCTACATTGATAGAGACAGAAAAAGCAAGTCTTGCAAACATACCAGAGCTATACATTTTGACTGGCTGATGGATAAACTCACCAATATCGGCAAAAGCTAGTATCGCTTCTACTTTGGTATCCATCACCTCGTTTTCTATCCCCATAAGTGTTCCATTGAGATAGATATTCTCTAATCCTGTCATATCTGGGTTAAATCCAGCACCCAACTCCAAAAGTGAAGCAATCCTACCGCTTACACTAATCTCTCCATCTGTTGGAGTAAGAACGCCTGTAATCATCTTAAGAAGTGTTGATTTTCCTGCACCATTTTTGCCAATAATACCTACAGTCTCTCCTTTTTTTATCTCAAAACTTACATTATTGAGTGCATAAAAATCATGATGATAGATGCGTCTAAAAGGGTGCAGAGCCTCTTTGAGGCGGTCTTGTGGATGGTTGTAGAGTTGATAAACTTTTGTGAGGTTTGATACCTTAATTGCTCTCTCTTGCATTATAGTACATCCGCAAAATGGGGTCTAAGTTTACGAAAAGTGATACTTCCTATAGTAAATAAGATAAGTGTAATACTCCAAAAGTATACCCCTCCTGATATATCTTCCCAAAACCATTTATGATAAATCATACTATTACGGTACCCTTCTATAATATAGACTACAGGATTTAACTCTATAATCCAATGATACTTCTCTGGCACCATTTTCATAGACCAAAAGATAGGTGTAAGCCAAAATCCAAACTGTATTACAATAGCAACTAACTGCTCCATATCCTTGAAAAATACCACTATAGAAGAGGTAATCCAAGAGAGTCCCAAAAGGAGTATAGTCGTAGCAAAAAGATAGTAAAAAACTTGCAACCAGTAGAGTTCAGGAGTAAATCCATAATAGACAAACATACCATACATAAAAAGTATAAAAAATAGATGCACCGCCAAAGCAGAGAGAAGTTTAATCATAGGCAAAAGACTTACTCTAAAGAGTATTTTTTTGACCAAAAAGGCATTGGCTAAGATACTATTTGTCCCTTGTGATAATCCCTCTGCAAAATAGAACCATGGAAACATTCCTGCTACAAGCCATAAGATAAATGGAAAGTTATCTACAGGCTGTGATTTAAACCCAACTTGGAAAACAAACCAAAAAACAACAATAGTAGCAGTAGGCTGAATAAATGCCCAAAATACTCCTAAAAAGTTGCCAAGATAGCGTTGCTTAAAATCATTTTTGGTTAATTTAAGAAGTAATTTTCTATTTTGCCAAGTTGCCCGAAGAAAATCTAACAAGAGGACTCTTTGGCTATTGTATCTATACACTCTTTGAGGGAGTCTCTCCAGTATGGTATCTTTAGATTATAGGTATTTTTGATTTTTGATTTATTAAGAACACTATAATAAGGGCGTTTTGCAGGTGTGGGGTATTGATAGGTCTCAATAGGCTTTACATCACATTTAATATTAGCAAACTCAAAAATAGCTTTTGCAAAATCATACCAAGAGGCAACCCCTTCATTACTATAATGATAAATAGCAACATCTCTATTTTCTGACTTTAGAGGGTGTTTTAGAATCCATAAGATAGCCCCTGCTAAATCTCTAGCATAAGTAGGTGTACCAATTTGGTCAAAAACCACACTAATTTCATCTTTTTCTCTGCCTAGTCTAAGCATTGTTTTGACAAAGTTTGCACCAAAACTACTATAAATCCAAGAGGTTCTAATAATAATTGCTTCAGGGGGATTTACCTGTTTTAACTCCTGCTCTCCTGCTAGTTTTGTTTTGCTATATATTCCTTGCGGATTGCTTTGCGTCTCTTCAATATAGGGCTTATAAGTAGTTCCATCAAAGAGATAATCTGTAGAGATATGAATAAGTTTTACACTATTCTCTAGTGAGAGGAGTGCTAGATTTCGTACCGCCTCTCTATTAATCTCATCCGCCATCATAATATTACTTTCTGCATTATCTACTGCTGTGTAGGCTGTGCAGTTAATGATAATATCAATATTATGGTCTTGAATAAATGCTTCTATCTTGGAAGTATCTCTTATATCAAGTGTATCTTTAGCTGTAAAGAAAAACTCCTCTGAAGTATATTCATCAGCATTATTTTGTACAATAGTACGAATCTCACTTCCTAATTGCCCATGCGAACCTGTAACAAGAATCTTAGACATAGAGCTTATCTTCAAAACTAAAAAGGTCTGCATCTTTGAGGAGAGGTTGCGTTGTATCTTTGGAGGAGAGTTGCAGTGCATCTCTTGGAATACCCCAATCAATCCCAATAGCACTATCATCAAAAGCTACTCCTCTATCATTTGTAGGAGAGTAGTAATTATCTACTTTATAGGCAAAAATTGTATCATCTTCAAGCACAACAAACCCATGAGCGAATCCTCTAGGAACAAAGAGCTGTTTTTTATTTTCGGCACTCAACTCTACACTTACATGTTCTCCAAATGTAGGACTCCCTTCTCTAATATCTACCGCCACATCCAAAACTCTTCCTTGAATAACTCGCACAAGTTTTGTCTGGGCAAAAGGAGCTAACTGATAGTGTAAACCTCTAATAACACCTCGTGAGCTTTTGGATTCATTGTCTTGACAAAAGTTTACTTTAAATCCCAAGAACTCTTCTAGTTTATCTTCTCTAAAGGTCTCAACAAAATAACCTCTCTCATCACCATGGAGTTTTGGTTCTATAATAACAACATCTTCAATCGTAGTTCGTGTAAATTGCATGGAAGTTTTATCCTATTAGATTTATGTACTTATCGTACTATTTGACCCTCATTGGCTCGTCGTATGAGGTATTGACCATATTGATTTTTCTTGAGTGGTTGTGCTAACTCTAATAACTTCTCTCTATTAATATAACCCATCTCATAGGCTATCTCTTCAATACAAGCTACTTTAAGTCCTTGTCTATTCTCTATAGTTTGAATAAACATAGAAGCTTCAAGCAGACTCTCATGAGTGCCTGTATCAAGCCATGCATATCCACGACCAAGCAGTTCTACAGAGAGTCTCTCTTCTTGAAGATACTCTTGATTGAGCGTAGTAATCTCTAATTCTCCTCTATGGCTAGGGGTTACCTCTTTTGCCTTCTGAATAACATCATTAGGATAGAAGTATAATCCCACAACAGCATAATTTGATTTAGGCTCTTTTGGTTTCTCTTCTAAGCTTGTAACTCTACCACTCTTATCAAATTCCGCAACACCATACCGTTGAGGGTCAGAGACATAATACCCAAATACTGTGGCTCTATTATCCACAGAGGCTCGATGTACAGAAGATGCCAAAAGCCTAGTAAGCCCATGCCCATAAAAGATATTATCACCCAAAACCAAAGTTACATCATCATCACCAATAAACTCTTCACCAAGAATAAATGCCTGTGCTAATCCATCAGGAGAGGGTTGCACCACATAACTAAACTCCATTCCAAGAGATTTTCCATCTCCTAGTAGCTGTCTGAATCTAGGTAAATCTGTAGGTGTCGAGATAATAAGTACTTCTGTAATACCTGCTAACATCAATACAGAAAGAGGATAGTAAATCATAGGTTTATCATATATTGGAACTAACTGTTTACTCACACCTTTTGTTATTGGATAGAGCCTTGTGCCTGAACCTCCTGCTAATATAATACCTTTCATACTCTCTTCTCCCCTAATCTCTCTCTTTTGTAACTTCCATCAAGTACTCCACGCCACCACTCTTCATTTGCTAAATACCACTCAACTGTTTTATTTAGTCCACTCTCAAATGTCTCTTTTGGTTCCCATCCTAAATCTTTGGCTATCTTAGATGCATCAATAGCATACCGCACATCATGTCCAGGACGGTCATTTACATAAGTAATAAGCTCCTCATAAGGGGTAGTTTTTGGTACTTTCTTATCTAAAATAGTACAGATAGTCTCTACAACTTCAATATTTTGTTTCTCATTATGCCCACCAATATTATAGGTCTCTCCAACAGCCCCTTTGGTTGCAACAATAACCAAAGCTCTCGCATGGTCTTCTACAAACAACCAATCTCTAATTTGGTCGCCTTTGCCATAGATAGGGAGTGCTTTTCCCTCTAGTGCATTAAGTATTACCAAAGGTATAAGCTTTTCAGGAAAGTGACATGGACCATAATTATTAGAGCAGTTTGTTACTACTGTAGGAAGGTTATAGGTTCTTTGCCATGCTCTTACCAAATGGTCAGAACTCGCTTTTGATGCAGAGTAGGGAGAGCTTGGAGCATAAGGTGTGGTCTCGGTAAAGAGGTCATCAGTTCCTTCTAAATCACCATAAACTTCATCTGTAGAGATGTGATGAAATTTAAACTTTTTCTTTCTTGATTCATCTAAGCTATTATAATAACTTCTAGCCTCCTCAAGGAGTGTGTAGGTACCTACTATATTTGTCTCTATAAACTCTCTAGGACCATCAATAGAGCGGTCTACATGAGACTCTGCTGCTAGATGCATTATAATATCAGGCTTATAAGTATCAAATACTCTTTTAACCTCTTTGGCATCACAAATATCTACTTTTTCAAAAGAGTAACGGCTACTACTACTTACGCTTATTAATGATTGTAAGTTTCCTGCATAGGTAAGTTTATCAAGATTAACCACCTCATGTGTGGTATCTGTTATTAGGTGACGAATTACTGCTGAACCTATAAATCCTGCCCCACCTGTAATTAAAAATTTCATTTACTACTCTCCTTTTGAAAGAAATAATTAGTCGCCTTTACAAATCCCTCTACGCTACCACAATCAAATCTTGTTCCATTAAATTTATAGGCTATAACTCTGCCCTCTTTTGCCTGTTCTAAAAGTGCATCGGTAATCTGTACCTCTCCACTCTTCCCTGGTTTTGTCTCTCTTAAAATATCAAAAATATCAGGAGTTAAAATATATCGTCCAATAATAGCTAAATTTGATGGAGCTTCTTCAACAGCTGGTTTTTCAACCATATTAGAGACACGATAGAGTAGATGAGAATCATCCATAGCTTCACCTTCAATAACTCCATATTTATCTATCTTATCAAGGGGTACCTCTTCGATAGCAATCACACAACAGTGATATTTATTATAGATTGTAAGCATCTGAGAGAGTACTCCCTCATTACTATCTAAAGAGTTATTTGTACAAAGGTCATCTGCTAATATTACAGCAAATGGTTCATCTCCAATCAGTGTCTCTCCTGTGAGTATCGCATGTCCTAAGCCTCGCATCTGTGTCTGTCTTGTATAAGAGAAGGTACATTGAGAAATAAGTGAACGAATCTCATTGAGTAGATGCTCTTTGGTTGTCCCTTTAATCTGATGTTCAAGCTCATAAGAGATATCAAAATGATCCTCAATAGCTCGTTTCCCTCGACCTGTCACAATAGCCATAGTACTTATACCCGCCTCCACAGCCTCCTCTACACCATACTGAATAAGAGGTTTTGTGAGTACAGGAAGCATCTCTTTGGGCGTTGCTTTAGTTGCGGGGAGAAATCGCGTACCATACCCCGCTGCTGGAAAAAGACATTTCTTTATCATTATTTATCTCTTTTATAGAAATTTTAAACCGTTTTGTAATTATATCAAACAAGTTTAAAAACCTATCTTTAGACCACCATAAAAGCTATCATTAAAGGTTTTATCTGATATATCAAGATAACTCGCTTCAATATTTCTATATCCCATATAGATAGATACAGAACTAATTACCTCCATACCAGCCTCTGTTCTAAACTCAAAATAGTTCTCTGCCTCATCAAAAGAGAGTACAGAGGGAGCATATAAAAATCGAGCAGAGAGACTTACTGTAGGAATAGTCTCAATAAGTGGAAGAGCATACGAGGCTCGTATCATTAGAGGAGATGCCCAGTAATCTTCTAGGAAAACCATATTTATACCCAAAGAGAGATTCAAGCCATCTACACCTTGAAAGCTATTATTGGCACTGAGACCAACACTTATTAGCTCTTCAATCTCTGTACTTACAAAATTTCCATGAACTATATAGATTGTTCCATGTCCATTATCAGAAAATCCTGTAATATCTACAGAGCCTTCTAACTCAAAATCTTCATCATTTACATTAAGTCCTACCATACTTTGAGCTACTAATAGCGTAGAAGAAAAAAGCAGTACCGCAAAGAGAATTCTTTTTAATTTCATTTTAAATTCCTTGTTTCATATTAATTGATATTGTAACATTTTTTTTCTAAATCAAATATATATTCCTTCAAGATAAGATTAAAGTTACTTAAGATATAATCACTTTTGTATATAATATTTAAGGAGAATACATGAAAAAAATTGCAATTGCAATGCTATTTGCAGGTTCTACACTCTTGATGGCTGATGGGGCTGCATCTTATGCTAAATGTGCTGGTTGTCATGGACAAAATGGAGAAAAACCTGCTCTAGGTAAATCAGCAGTTATCGCTGGTCAAGACGCTGCTAAAACTGTAGAGCAACTTGTTGGGTACAAAGCAGGTACACTAAACCAACATGGTATGGGTGGTGTGATGAAAGGTCAAGTTGCAACTATGGATGATGCAACTATGAAAGAAGTAGCTGACTATATTGCTGCAATGAAGTAATTTCTTCATTTTTACTCTAAGTTCAAGAGCTTAGGGTAAGCCATTTAATACAAAAATAACCTTACCTACTTAATTTATTTCATTAAGTAAAACTTTTTACCCCTATTCATAATTCTTAAT
>Ga0193964_1000602_pt1 | contig 17275 bp, 18 predicted proteins | sample FB_7_MG_FD_140323 | JGI IMG/M metagenome (GOLD analysis project Ga0193964, IMG submission 140323) | Microbial mat bacterial communities from the Broadkill River, Lewes, Delaware, United States - FB_7_MG | ecosystem: Environmental > Aquatic > Freshwater > River > Microbial mats | place: USA... | reverse complement strand
GCACTTGTGAAATATTATGCTAAAATAATAAAAAATATAAAATAAAAACGGAAAAACCAAATGAATGAAAAAAAAGTTAGTGAAAAGATATACGTAGGTGAGATAAACACTTTGGCTGTATGCAGAGTTAGTGAACCTGGTATTTACTTGGTAAGTGAAGAAAGAGAAGAAGTTTTACTCCCAAATGCTTATGTTACAAAAGATATGCAAATAGATTCTTTCTTAGATGTATTTATCTATACTGATAGCGAAGATAGACTAGTAGCAACAACACTTGAACCTTATTTATATGTAAATGAATTTGCATATTTAGAAATAGTAGATTCTGCACCTTTTGGTGCGTTTGTTGATATTGGACTTCCAAAAGATATTTTAGTTCCAAAAAACAAACAAAGAACACCTTTTCACAAAGGGCATTTTAAAGTTCTAAAAATGATTTTAGATGATAAAACAAATAGGTTAATTGCGAGTGAAAAATATACTTTAGAAAAAGAGATAAAAAACTTAAAAGAGCAAGATGAGGTAGAGATTTTAGTATATTCTAAAACTCCACTTGGTTTTAAAGTAATTGTTGATGATTTATATGATGGAATGATTTATCATACTGAGATTTTTGAAAAAGTATATTTTGGTGACAGAAAAAGAGCTTATGTTAAAAAAATAAGAGAAGATGGAAAACTTGATATTACACTTCAAAAAGTAGGTGAAAAAATAAAAGATGACAAAGTCTATGAGATTTTAGTTCAAAATGGCGGAACTATGAATTTTACCTATAAAAGTGATGCTGAAGCTATAAAAAATAAATTTGGTGTTAGTAAAAAATCTTTTAAAGCAACACTTACAAAATTGATAGAAGAAAACAAAATTATCTTAGATGAAACGTCAATTAGAGTTAAATAGTAACACGTTACAAATTGATTACGATTAATTAAGACACTTTTTATCCTATTTAAATATAATACGACAATTATTTCACATAAAAGGTAAAAAATGGCAACAACAAAATTAAAAGGTAACGAAGTTACTTTAAGTGGTACAGATGTAAATGTTGGAGATATTGCTCCAGTTGTAACAGTAGTAGCAAAAGACTTATCAGATGTTCAAGTTGGTGGGCAAAACGGTAAATCTCAAATTGTAGTAGTAGTTCCTTCTTTAGATACAGCAGTATGTGCAGCTGAAACTAGAAAATTTAATGAAGAAGCAGCAAAAATTGAAAATGCAGAAGTAATCGTAGTTTCTATGGATTTACCATTTGCAATGGGAAGATTTTGTACAACTGAAGGAATTGAAAACTTAACAGTTGGATCTGACTTTAGAGCAAAAGCTTTTGCTAAATCTTACGGAGTATTAGTTGCTTCAGGACCATTAGCAGGTGTTACTTGTAGAGCAATTTTTGTAATCAATGCTTCAGGTGTTGTAACTTACAAAGAAATTTGTCCAGAAATTACAGAAGAGCCAAATTATTCAGCAGCATTAGCAGCAGTAAATGAATCTACTTCAACTTCTTGTTGTGGTGGGGGATCTTGTCACTAATTAAATAAAAAACCACTTTTTTAAGTGGTTTTTCCCCTTCTTAAATATCTCAAAAAAATAAATAATAATAAAAAAATAAATTAAATAGTATAATAGCATCTAGTATAAAATTTATAATAGGAGTAAATTATGAAAAATATATTTTTAAAATCAATACTACTTTTTTTCTTCGGAACACAATTTTTAGTTGCTAATAATATAGTTAATCAAGGTTTTATAGAGTTAAAAAAAGAGAATACTCTTGAAGCGTTAAATCTTTTTACTAAAGCTTGTAATAATGGTGCATATTCAGGGTGTTATAATCTTGGATTGATTTATTTTCAAGGTAAAAAAATAGAAAAAAATTATCCAAAAGCTATTGAATCTTTTACAAAAGCTTGTGACCAAGGCCACTCAAAAGCTTGTTATAATCTAGCTTATATGTATCAAAAAGGTTTAGGAGTAAGTAAAAATTTATCTAAGAGCATTAAATTATATGAATTTACTTGTAATGATAATATAGCAGCAGGTTGTTATAACCTTGCAAATATGTATAAAGATGGTGAGGGAGTAAATCAAGACTCATTAAATGCAGCTCAACTTTATCAAAAATCTTGTGATTTAGGACATTCAAAAGCTTGCTATAATCTAGGGATAATGTATATGGGTGATGATTTATTTAAAAAAGATTATAATAAAACACTCGAATTATTTACAAGAGCTTGTGAAATGAATTATGAAGTAGCTTGTAAAGAAAAAACAAAATTAGAAGAGAGCATTAAATAAAATACTTGTTTTTAATCAATGTTTTGATTTTTTCTTATTGATATAATTTCTCAAAATTAATAAGCCACCTTTTTGTGGCTTTATATATAGGAGAAATTATGTTGCAAACTTGGTATAAAAAGTTTTCTTCTCAACCCCATCAACCATTCTTTACAAGTGGAATTTTATTTTTCATACTTTTTATGACTTTATTCATTGCTTCTTATTCAAATATTTTAAATTTGGATAGTAATGTTTTACTTTTTCACGCATACCCTATGATATTTGTGATTTTCATTCAGTTTTTTCTTGGCTTTTTATTTGTTGTTTTTCCAAGATTTTTAATTCAAGCGGAAATTTCTGTAGAAAAATATATGAATCAATTTATATTATATTTTATAAGTTCATTTGGAATTTTAATATCTTTACTACTTTATTCAAAAATTGTATTTCTATTTCAAATTATGATGATAATTGCTCAAGTTTTAAGTTTTAATCTTCTTTATTCTATACATAAAAAAAGCTTAGTAAAAGTAAAAGAAGATACAAAGTGGGTATTAATAGCTTTTTCTACAGGTTTAATTTCTCATCTACTATTTATAATTTCAAATATTGATATGAATTTTTCATATTTGATTTCAAAAATAGCTATTAATTCTGGGTTTTATTTATTTTTATTTATGATAATTTTTGTGATTTCCCAAAGAATGATTCCTTTTTTTACAACAGCAAAAGCTCCTAATTATCAAATTAATAAAAGTAAAAATTTATTACTTATAGTTTATATTTTACTTTTTATAAAAGTATTTTTACTCTCTTTTGATAATGCAAAGTTAAATTTAATTGCAGATATCCCTTTATTTATAGTGATTACAAAAGAATTAATAAAATGGAAATTACCATTTTTTAAAGTCCCAGCAATAATGTGGGTTTTATATCTTGGCTTATACTGGATTGTCTTTGCCTTTGGACTTTCTATTATTGAAGGTTTAATGGCATTTATCAGCCCAAGTATTATTTTTGAGAAAGCTGTGCTTCATAGTATTGCAATCGGATATTTCTTAACGCTCTTAGTTGGATTTGGAACAAGGGTTATTTTAGGACATTCAGGAAGAACTCCCCACGCAAATAGTTTTGCAATAGTAATATTTATTTTTATACAAATAGTTGCAGTTTTTAGAGTTTTATCTTCATTTTCTTTAAATTTTGGATTTGACTATATCTTTTTTATAAATTTAACTGCATTATTATTGGTTCTTGGATTGATAGTTTGGTCAAGTAAATATATAACTATTCTTTTAAAAGGTAAATAAGCACTTCCTTACTAAACATATCCTTTACAAAAAGTATCTATAATTTTGGATATAGATAAAGGATATGTGATGAATATAATAAAAAAACCATCTTGGTTAATTAGTGAAAATGAAGTTACTCCAAAAGAGTTATTTGAAAAAAGAAGAAGTTTTATAAAACTTGGTGCTGCATCGCTAGTTGCTAGTGGTGCAATTATGGAAGCTTTAGCAAAAGAAAATATTCCTGTTCCTACACTTAAATATATCAAAGATAAAAATATAAATAATCTAAAATTAAACACTTTTGAACAAATTACATCACATAACAATTTTTATGAATTTACAACAAATCAAGGAAGAGTAAAAGATTTAGCTCATACTTTAGATGTAGATAATTGGACTATAAAAATTGATGGTTTAGTTGAAAAGCCTATGGAAATTTATTTAGATGATTTATTGAAAAATGTTAATTTAGAAGAGCGAATTTATAGATTTAGATGTGTAGAGGGCTGGTCAATGGTTGTTCCTTGGAATGGATTTAGTCTAGCAAGTCTAATTAAAAAGGTAAAACCACTTTCAAGTGCTAAATATGTAAGATTTGAAACATTAAGAGATCCTTTTAGCTTCCCTGATCAAAAGAGAGGAATGTTCTCTGCAATTGATTATCCTTATGTAGAAGGGCTTAGAATTGATGAAGCTATGAATGACTTGACATTTTTAGCTGTAGGTCTTTATGGTGATATTATGCCAAAACAAAATGGTGCACCAATTAGATTAGTTGTCCCTTGGAAATATGGATTTAAATCAATTAAATCCATAGTTAAAATATCTTTTGTAGAAGAGGAACCACTTAATACATGGCAAAAAGAAAATCCAAGAGAATATGGTTTTTATGCAAATGTAAATCCACAAGTTGATCATCCAAGATGGTCTCAAAAAAGAGAAAGAGTTTTAGGAAGTTTCTTTAAGCAAGATACTTTGATGTTTAATGGATATGAAAAAGAAGTTGCATCATTATACACTGGAATGGATTTAAGAAAGTATTTCTAATGAAACGTTTTTTTATATATTTAATTTCTCTTTTACCACTTTTTTATCTATTAACTAGATTATTTATATTCGATGATGTTAATGATCCAATTAAATATATATATACTATTACAGGAGTTGGAGCAACTGTTATACTATTTTTCTCAATTACTATTTCTATGATAAAAAAAAGAGTAAATTTGATGAAGTATAGAAAAGAAATAGGTTTACTAGGTTTTTTTTATGCATTATTACATTTATTGAATTTCATTATATTGGATGCACAGTTTGATTTTGCTTTTGTAATAGATGAAACTTTGGATAAACCATTTATCTATCTTGGGATGATTAGCTTTTTTATTGTTTTTTATATGGCTCTTACCTCTACAAAAAATTTATATAAAAAATATAATAAATATCATAAATTTATATATCTTGCATTAATTTTAATAACAATACATTGGGTAATGGCACAAAAGTCTATAACATTGATACAAGTATGTTATATATTGGGTTTCTTAGTAATAGGATATTATAAGCTTCTGCAACAGATTATTAAAAATAATAAAATTTTCTAAAAAATTAAGCTATTAACTTTTGGTTAATACTTTATTATGATTTAGTTAATCTTCGACTGTTATAATTCTTGTATAGATAGGTTGACGCAGCGACTTATTTATGTAAGTATTTTTAAGATTAGATTTCTTAAATAAATAATTTTTTTTATGTTTCCTTGTGTACAAGGGCGTCTCCTCCAGGCGCCCTTTTTTTTATTCTAACAAAACTTTCTAAATTCAATAGTTCTTAATTGTATTATGATAATATTGCGAAATGATAAAACTTTTTAAATACAAAATCAACTAACAAATGCCATTATCAAATCTTAATGAAGAGCAACTAAGTGCTGCTACATGTCCTAGTGGATATAACCTTATTATTGCAAGTGCAGGTACTGGAAAAACATCTACTATTGTGGGGCGTATTGCGAACTTAATAAACAATGGCGTAAAACCAAATGAAATTTTACTTTTAACTTTTACAAATAAAGCAGCTGCTGAAATGGTTGCAAGGGTAGCCAAGTTTTTTGGTAAAGATGTAGCAAAACAGATTATGGCTGGAACATTTCACTCTGTTTCATATAAATTATTAAAAGAATTAAATGTAAATATTACTTTAAAACAGCCAAATGAGTTAAAAACGCTATTTAAATCACTTTATGAAAAAAGAGTTTTTTATGATAGAGATGATGAAGCTAATCCATATGATGGTGGATATCTTTACGATATGTATTCTTTATTTTTAAATTCAAATGATGGTGAAGAGTTTGGAGAGTGGGTAAAATCAAAAAATCCTGCCCATGAACTTTACACATTAATCTATGAAGATGTAGTTGATGAATTTAACAAATTAAAAGTTAAGTATGGTTATGCAAATTTTGATGACCTATTAACAATTATGCTTGATACTTTAAAAGAGAAAGAGTTTGATTTTAAAGAGATATTAGTAGATGAATATCAAGATACAAATCCACTTCAAGGAAGACTTCTTGATGGATTTAGACCAAAATCTTTATTTTGTGTTGGAGATTATGACCAAAGTATTTATGCTTTTAATGGTTCTGATATTGGTATTATCTCAACTTTTGCAAATAGATATAATGATGCTACAGTTTTTACTTTAAGAAAAAACTATCGTTCAACTAAACCTATTTTAGATTTAGCAACAAAAGTTATTGAGTTTAATGAAAGAGTTTATGAAAAAAAACTTGAAGTTATTAGAACAGAGAGTGAGCATAAACCAAAGCTTTTAGCTTTTAATGAATTATTTGCACAATATCAATATATTTCAGAACTAATCTCAAAAAGTGAGACACCTCATAATGACATAGCTATTATTTACAGAAATAATTCTAGTGCAGATGGTATAGAAGCAAATCTAAGAGAGTATTCAATTCCTGCGAAAAGAAAAGGCGGTATGAGTTTTTTCGATTCGGTGGAAGTAAAATTTATTTTAGATGTTCTCGTGATGCAAATTTCTCATAATGATATGATGGCATTTATTCATATTATTGAACATGGGAAGGGTATTGGAAAAGCAATTGCTAAAGATATTTTTGATGCTTTAATAAAACTTGGAGATGGAGATTTGTTAAAAGGATTATTTCATCCAAGGAATGATATCAATAACCCTTATGATACAGGAAAAGTAAAAAATGTACAATTGGGGCTTTTTGATGACTTTTTAGAACTGGGTTCTATTTCTAAATTTAAAGATTGTAATTTTGAAGAGGCTTTTTTAGGAAATCCCATTTTAAAACATCCAAAATTAAATGTTGATGGTGGAAAGTATTTATACGATTTTTATTTATTAATGAAGCATTTAAGAAGAACAAAAAATCCAGAAAGCTTAGTTTCAAGTATTTCTTCATCTATGGCATACTCAAAACTAAAAGATTTTTTATCTACGAAAAGAGCAACGCAAAAAGATGGAACAATAAATCCATCACAAAAAACAAAATCGCTAGCAAAAATAAATAGAAAAGTTATGCTTTTAAAAAATCTATCAAGAAATTTCAATGATTTATCAAAATTTATAAACTCTATGATTTTAGGTGGTAGTGAGATGAGTGAAGGAGATGGCGTGAATCTTTTATCAATTCATGCTAGTAAGGGTTTAGAGTTTAAAGAAGTATATGTAATTGATCTTATGGATGGAAGATTCCCAAATAGAAAACTCATGAGTAAAGGTGGAAGTCTAGAAGAAGAAAGACGTCTTTTTTATGTTGCTGTTACCCGAGCTAAAGATATACTTTATCTAAGTTTTGCGAAATATGATAAAATTAAAAAAATGACATTTGTTGCAAGCCCTTTTTTGCATGAAGCTGGTCTTGTATCTAAAGAAAAAGAAGCGGAAATATAAAACCCTTTCTTTTCCTAGTTTTTATCCCTGCGTAATCCACAAAAAAACTAAACTAATAATTATTCTCAAAACCTATTAGAATCTTAGAAATATAGCCTAAATATAGCGATATAGGCTCTTGCTCTAAAAAATTTAAATTATGTATTTTAAAAATAATTTTTTAAGAAGATTTAAAACTTTAAAAGTTATAATTTAAAATAAAAAATTTACTGCAATAAACTCACTTATTTCTGAATTATTATTCATCTTTTTTACTTATTATAATTTCCTGATATACGTTAGATAAGGGGCAATTATAGGTGCTATTCTATTGCTACTATTATATAAATAATTTCACATTTGTATAAGAAAAATTAATACATTAAGTTTTGTTTTATATTATAGTACATATAATATACGTTGATGAAAATAAAAAAAATAATATCAAATAACTTTAGGAGGTACTCAACTTGAAAAAATTAAATATTTTCAAAAGAGAGTCAAATGATAGTACTTCTTTAGAACTATCTTCAAGAAGAGAGTTTTTTAAGAAGACTGCTGTTTACTCTGCTGGTGCCCTAAGTGCTGCGAGTGTATTATCGCCAGTTTCAGTGAAAGCTGACGAAGCTGCGATAATGAATGAAGCGCCATGGGGACAAAAGCTAGGTGATCCAGTAGACAAAAATTTATATGGAATTCCTTCTGCATATGAACATAACAATATAAGAAGAACTCATGAAATATTCTCTTCTGGAGATCCTTATGCTTCTGTATCTATGTGTCCTATTCATGAATCAGAAGGAATAGTAACTCCAAATGGGTTATTCTTTACAAGAGATCATGGTGGAACAGCTCATGTTGATCCAAATGAGTGGAGATTAATGATTCATGGAAAAGTTAAAAAAGAGATTGTTTTAACATTAGATGATTTAAAAAAATATCCTAGTGAATCAAGAATCTATTTTATTGAATGTCCTGCAAATGGAGCTCCTGAATGGAGAGGTCCACAATTTAATAATTTACAGTTTATGAAAGGTCTTATGAGTGCTGCTCAATGGACTGGAGTAATGTTAAAAACTATACTAGATGATATTGGTTTAGAAAAAGATGCTGTTTGGATGTTAGCAGAAGGTAGTGATAATGCTTCAAATCCAAGAAGTATCCCTGTTGAAAAAGCTCTAGATGATGTTATGGTTGTATGGGGTCAAAATGGTGAAGCTTTAAGACCAGAACAAGGATATCCTGTAAGATTAATTGTTCCAGGTTGGGAAGGTAACTTAAATACTAAATGGTTAAAAAGATTAGAATTATCTGATAAACCTTGGCATTCAAAAGAAGAAACTTCTAAATATACAATGTTACAAAAATCAGGCAAAGCAATTAGATATTTTTGGGTAAATGAAGTTAACTCTGTAATCACATCTCCTTGTCCTGAAAAACCATGGACTCATCTAAAAAAAGGTGATAAAGTAGAAATTGAAGGTCTTGCTTGGTCAGGTCATGGAACTATTAAAGGTGTTGATATTTCATTTGATGGTGGAGATAACTGGGTTGAAGCAAATCTTAAAGGTTTAGTTCTTCCAAAATCTTGGACTAGATTCTCTTACATAATTAAATGGGATGGAAAACCTCTATTACTTTCAAGTAGATCTTATGATGACTTTGGAAATATCCAACCAACTATTGATCAAGAAACATCAGCAGTAGGTGTTGAAGCTGTATATCATAGAAATGCAATTGTAACTTGGGAAATTAATAAGAAAGGAGAATGTAACAATGTTCAAATTAGAAAACATAAAAAAGCTTAATTCTTCTGTTCTAGCATTAAGTATTTCAGCTTTATTATCAACATCTTTATATGCAGGGAATGGTGTATCAGTTGATGGGGCAGTTAAATATCCTACTAAAGATGGAAAATATGGTCCTTATCATGTTAATACACAAGATAAAAAAAATTACAATGCAGGAAGACTTGCAACTAAAAATGAAATTGCTGCTTGGGATGTAGATGTAAGACCTGATGGTACTGGACTTCCTGAATATGATATGGAAAGAGGAAAAGTAGTTTTAGAAGATGGAAAACCTAAAAAAGCTGAAGGTTCAGTTGAATGGGGTGGAGAACTTTATGATGCACAATGTGCTATGTGTCATGGTGAGTTTGGTTCTGGTGGAAAGGGATATCCTATGTTATCTGGAGGTTCAGTAGAATCGTTAAAAAATCAAAGATTAAATCCAGCTGATGAACATCCAAATCCTGAACCTCCAATTAGAACAATTGGTTCTTATTGGCCATTTGCAAGTACATTATATTGGTATGTTCAAGACTCTATGCCTTTCCCACATCCAAAAAGTTTAACAAATAGTGAAACTTATGCAATCACTGCTTATTTATTATCTGTAAATGGTGTTAAATATGAAGGTGAAGAAATAGATGATGAGTTTGTTTTAGACAAAGAAAAAATGATGAAAATAAAAATGCCAAATGCAGATGGCTTCTATCCAGAAGTTGATACAAAAAATCCTCAGGATGGCGTTAAAAATATGACAAAATTATTATCTGATCCAAAAATTTATGGAACAGGTACAAGATGTATGAAAGATTGTATTAAAGTTCCAGTTGATGATATGTTACTTAAAATCAAAAATGATTTATCAGTTGACATCCAACAACCTGTATCAACACTTAGAGATTTACCTAAGGTTGAAGCTAAAGGTGATGTAAGTTTAGGTGAAAAATTATATAATGAGAGTTGCGCAGCTTGTCATGGAAATGATGCTATTGGTGCACCAGTTTTAGGAAATAAAGAAGCTTGGGCAGCCGTTACAGCAAAAGGTGTTGAACAAGTTTATGCAAATGCGATTAATGGGATAAATGCAATGCCTCCAAGGGGTGGTACTGATTTATCAGATGATCAAATGAAAGAAATAATCGATTATATGATTAATTCTAGCAAATAAAGGAGAGAGCAATGAATTTAATTAAAAATTTACTAACTGCAAGTGCAATTAGTGGAATGATTGCAATTAGTGGTTTTGCAGCGGATGCTGATTTAGTAGCAAAAGGTGAAAAAATTTTTAATAGTAAAAACTTAGGTAACTGTTTAGCTTGTCATGCTGTAAATGGAAAAGATATTGATGGACCAGGAAGTATGGGACCAAAACTTCAATATCTATCTGCTTGGCCAGATGAAGCATTATATGAAAAAATTTATAATCCTTATACAACGAATCCAATTTCAGCAATGCCTGCATTTGGTAAAAATGGTTGGTTAAGTGATGGTGAAATTAAAGCATTAGTTGCTTATTTAAAAACAATAAATTAATAAAAGAAGGACATTAAAATGATAAATAGAAGAAATTTTTTAGGATTAGGTTTAGGAGCTATCGCGGTTGCTGCAATTCCTGGTAAATTAAGTGCAATTGATTTTAGAGAAACTATGCCAAAAGCATGGACTGCAACAAAAGTTGATGACGCTGTAAAAGAAGTATTTGGAAAAACAGCTACAACTGAAGGAAGTATTAAATTAAATGCTCCTGATATCGCTGAAAATGGTGCAGTTATTCCTGTATCTTTTGAAACTGATTTAAAAGCTACAAAAGTAGCAGTATTCCAAGATGCAAATCCAGAAAGTACAGTTGCTGTATTTACAATTCATGATAATGCTGTAATTGATTATGCTATTAGAATTAAATTAGCAAAAACTGGAACTGTAACTGTTATAGCTGAAGCTGATGGAAAATTATATTCAGTTTCTAAATTAGTAAAAGTAACTATTGGTGGATGTGGTGGTTGATTTGTTTCAACTAACACTAATATTTAAAAACTAAAAAAGAAATAAAAAGGAATTAAAAAATGGCAACAAGAATTAAAGCAAAAGTAAAAAAAGATATTACTGAAGTTAAAGCATTGGCTAATCACCCAATGTTAAGTTATCAAGAAGCAAAAAGAGCTAATAAAGAAGCTAATTTTATTACTCATTTTATGGCAGAAGTAAATGGTAAAGTTGTATATGAAGTATCAACTTCTCAATTTTTATCAAAAGATCCTTATATGAAATTTTCATTTAAAGGTGCAGCAAAAGGTGATGAAATTAAAATTACTTGGAAAGACTTAAAAGGTGCTACAGAAGTAGAAACTGCAAAAATTAAGTAATTGTATTTTTAATTGATAAAAAACTAAAGGAGAGAAGCTATGTTATCAAGAATTATAAAGTCTACAGCTTTAATAGCATTAACTACGTGCGCTTTAAATGCAGCAAGTTTTAATGCTCAAGCTGAAAAAGACAAAGCAGAAATGATTAAATATTTTGAAGCTAAATTTCAAGATCCAGAAAAAAATAAAAATACATTTTTCCCATATTCATCAGAAGATGAGTTAAAAAATGAATATTCAAAAGGTCTTAAGCATGATGATTTTGGTATAGGAAGTTATTCTTATGCTAAAGATGCAAGAGAACAATATGAAGCAATAAAAGAGATGCCACCATATGAAGATGATATTGATGCTGGTGAAGTTTTATATAAAAAACCATTTGCAAATGGTAAATCTATAGCAACTTGTTTCCCTGATCCAGCTATTACAAATATTTATCCATATTTTGATGAAAAAAGAAATGAATTAATTAGTTTAACTCAAGCTATTAATGAATGTATTACATCAAACGGTGAAAAAGCTTGGAACACAAAAAAAGGTGATATGGCTAGTTTACAAGCATATATGGCATTACAGACTCAAGAAGCTGGGAAAAAAGTTGACATTAAAATTCAAAGTAAAGCAGCAGCAGAAGCTTATGAAAGAGGAAAAGAGTACTATTATTCTCAAAGAGGTTATTTAAAACTTTCTTGTGCAACTTGTCACGTTCAAGGTGCAGGTCAAAGAGTTAGAAATGAAAAACTTTCTCCGATGTTAGGTTCTGTTACACATTGGCCTGTTTATAGATTAAAATGGGGTAATTTAGGTACAGTTGAGAGAAGACTTTCAGGATGTGTTAAAGATCAAGGACAAGTTCCACCAAAAGATACAAGTGCGGAAATGAAAGAGTTACTATACTATATGTCATATATTTCAAACGATATGGCTGTAGATGGTCCAGATATTAGAAAATAATAAGAGGTGAATATTATGAAAAAATTAACATTAAAAATTGCATCTATTGCTTTATTAACTTCTGGATTACTTCATGCTTCTACTCTTGATGTAAAAAAAGAGTGTGATTTAAAAGCTAATGGTATTGAAAAAGTATTAGCAACAGCTAAAAAATACAATGCAGAAGCTAAGAAAAAAGGTTTAGAGTTTAGAAGATTAGAAGTTAACAACAGCGGATTAATAGAATCTGTTGAAGAAGCACTAAAAACTGGTGCAAAAGAAGTTAACCCTAAAACTTTTAAAGGTAAACCATCTAAAACAAAATTAGCTACAGATTATGCAGCTTGGAGAGCTTGTTCTTTTGCAATTTCTGCTTTAACACAAGCAGAAGAAGCAAAATCTACTTGGAGATTAGCAATTCCTGGTGATGGTTATAAATATTAATCATCTCTTCACAGTCTAAATCAAGCATTAAAAAGTCAAGAATTGTATCTTGGCTTTTTTTATACAAAATCAAAAGGAATAATAATGAAAAACTTTAAAAAAATACTTATGTCTTCACTTGTAGTTGGTTTATGCTCATCTTCATCTTTCGCGGCTGAAGATACATCTAAATTTGTTCCAATATCAAAAGGTGTTAAGTCAATTGATATGAATTTAAATGGACAATCATTTACAATTATGAGAAATCAAAAAGCTGGTAATAAGATAACAGATTTATATGTAACTACTGATAGAGGTGCTCCTCAACCAATGATTATTGCTCCAGGTGTTGAAACTTTAGGTGAATTAGAGTTTATTGATTATATGAAAAAAGCTCAAACTGATAAATCAATTGCAATTATAGATTCTAGAAAGCCAGGATGGTTTGCAAGATTAAGAATTCCAGGTGCTGAAAATGTTCCTTTTACAAATTTTGAAAATAAAGATGATGCCATTGATATGATGGAAGATTATATGGGGGTAGCAGTTAAAGAAGATGGTACGTTAGATTTTACAAATGCTAAAACTTTAGCATTATATTGTAATGGTTACTGGTGTGGACAAACTCCAGGTATGGTTAAAAATGCAAAATTTGCACTATTAAAAGTTGGATATCCTGCTGAGAAGATTAAATACTACAGAGGTGGTATGCAAGCTTGGACTTCATTAGGATTTACAGTTGTTGGTGATGCAGCTAAATAAATAAGGATAATTACAAATGAGTAAATTAAGTAGAAGAGAATTTGTTTATATGATGGCAGTACTTGGTGCTGCTCCTGTATTTGCAAACTCTCACACAAGAATGACAGATACAACTAATAAGTTAGAAGATTATTATAAATTAAAGCCATTTGGTAATGCAAGACTTCTTCATATGACAGATTCTCATGCGCAACTTTTACCAGTATATTTTAGAGAGCCAAGTGTTAATCTTGGTTTCTTTAGTAATTTTGGTAAACCACCACACATTGTAGGTGAAAAATTACTAGATTATTATGGAATTAAAGGTAATAAAAGACTTGAGTATGCATATTCATGTGTAAATTTTGAAGAACATGCAAAAGCAATGGGCAGAGTTGGTGGATTTGCTCAAATTAAAACTGTTGTTGATCATTTAAGAGATAGTTTTGGAAAAGAAAAAACTTTACTTTTAGATGGTGGAGATACTTGGCAAGGTAGTGCAACTGCACTTTACACTAGAGGTAAAGATATGGTTGGTGCTATGAATAAATTAGGTGTTGATGTTGCTGTTGGCCATTGGGAATTCACATATAAAGCTGAAGAAGTTTTAGAAAATGTAAAATTACTTGATGCAGAATTCTTAGCACAAAATGTTAAAGTTAAAGAAGATGCTTTATTTAATGGTGTAGAAGCTTATGATGAAGATACAGGTCATGCATTTAAACCATATACTATTAAAAAAATGGGTAATGCAAGAGTTGCTATTATTGGTCAAGCTTTCCCTTATACAACTATTGCAAATCCACAAAGATTTATTCCTGATTGGACTTTTGGTATTAAAGAAGATTCAATGCAAGAAATGGTTGATATGATTAAAGAAGAAGAAAAACCTGATGCTATAATCGTACTTTCTCATAATGGTTTTGATACAGATAAAAAAATGGCTGAAGTTTGTACTGGTATTGACTTTATTATGGGTGGACACACTCATGATGGTGTTCCAGAAGCAGTTCCAGTTAAAAATGGGGAAGGCGTTACTTATGTATGTAATGCAGGAAGTAATGGTAAGTTCTTGAATGTACTTGATTTAGATATTCAAAATGGAAAAATCAAAGACTTTAAATTTACACTTCTTCCAATTTTCTCAGATTTAATTCCTGAAGATAAAGAGATGAAAAAATACATTGAAGATGTAAGATTACCTTTCTTAAAAGAATTAACAAGAGAAATTGCAACAACTGATACTACACTTTACAGAAGAGGGAACTTTAATGGTTCTTGGGATCAAATTATTTGTGATGCACTTTTAGAAGTAAAAGAAGCTGAAATTTCATTATCTCCTGGATTTAGATGGGGAACATCAGTAATGCCAGGTCAAGCAGTTACATTTGATGATTTAATGACTCAAACAGCTATGACATATCCTGAAACTTATGCAAGAAATATCAAAGGTAGTGATATTAAAGCTATTTTAGAAGATGTTGCTGATAACTTATTTAACGAAGATCCATTCTATCAACAAGGTGGAGATATGGTTAGAACAGGTGGTATTTCATATAAAATTGATCCAAAAGCAAAAATGGGAAGTAGAATTTCTGAAATAACACTTACTAGAAGTGGTAAAAAAATTGATGCTAGTAAAGAATATAAAGTTGCAGGTTGGTCAACTGTTGGAGCTAAATCTGATGGTGAACCAGTATGGGAAACTGTAGAAACTTACTTAAAAAATATGAAACATATTTCTAAAGTAACTATTGATACTCCTGATATTGTTGGAGTAAAAGGAAATCCAGGAATTATTTAATTTCTGATTAAAGTATAAAGAATTTTCTTTATACTTTTTCCATTTAGTAAATTTTTAATTATAAATATTTATTAAGTTGAAAAAAGGATTTTACTTTGATAAGAGTTCTAATAGGTTGTATTTTTTTATTAGTTAATTTAAGTGCTAATTATGAAGAAGGAAAAGCAGTTTTTGAAAAAAAATGTTCTTCTTGTCATGGTGGATTTATAGAAATAAATATTTTAAAAGAGAACTTTTTTGAGAAAAAAAATAAACTTTTAAATCTAAAAGCTCCAACAGAAAATATGCTCGCTTATGCAATTATGGATAGTCCAAAAAAAATTGGAGATCCAAATGATCTAGAAATGAGACAAATTGAGATTGAAGAGTTTTTAAAATCATATCTAGATGAACCAGAAAGATATAAAAGTATATGTGATGAACATATTTTAAAATTTTATGAAACAAAGCCTAGTATGAAGGGGCAGTTAAGTGATGAAGAATATGTAAACTTATCATACTATTTTATGGAATATAAAGATAATAGAGAAAAAATAAAAGAAGAAAAAATATTAGCAAGTGATTTTGATGAAAAAGCGATTACTAAAAAAGCAAAATTAGAAGATAAAATCATAATGGTTTATGCAACATCTAAAACTTGTTATTTCTGCAAAAAAATGGATAAAGAAGTTTTAAGTCTAGAAGATGTTAAAAGTAAAATGAATGAAGATTATATCTTTGTAAAAGTTGATGTTGACAATGAGCAATTACCGTTTGATTTAAAAAAAGTTTATAAAGAAATTACACCTACATTTTTTATTTTAGACAAAGATGGAAAATATATAAAACAGTATCCAGGTTCTTGGACAAAAAGTGATTTTTTAGAAATATTGAAAGAAAATCTTAAATAGTATGAAAAATATAGGAAAAGTAATAGAGATTTTTAGTGCCTCTAAAGATTCAAGTGGATTGCCAAGACCCAAGGTTGAAAGATTAAATTTAATAAAAGATTTTGGGATAGAAAATGATAAGTTTGCAGGGAAAAAATTAGATCAAACAGTAATGATTGTAGGGATAAAATCTTATGAAATTGCAAGAGAAAATAATGTTGATTTAAAAATTGGAAGTTTAGGAGAGAATATTCTTTTAGATTTTGATCCACATGATTTTAGTGTTGATGATATTTTTCATATAGGAGATACTCAAGTTCAAATTACACAAATTTGTACTGTTTGTAACCATTTGTCTGTATTTTCAAAAGAACTGCCTTTTTTACTTAAAAATCATAGGGGTTTATATTGTAAGATTTTAAATGGTGGTATAATTTTAAAAGATTCAATAGTTAAAATAAAAGGATAAAAAATGAAAAAAATATTATTAATTTTATTAGCTTCAATATATTGTTTTGCAGCTTCAAATTTTGCAGAGCCAAAACCAACATTTGAAAACCCAAGAAAAGTTGTTTATTCCCTATATGTTGGAGATTTAGAAACAGTTAGTCATACAATTGGTTCAATGTATAATATATTAAAAGAGTATCCAGCTGAGAGTTTAAAGATAGTGGTCGTTGCTTATGGAAAAGGTTTAAAAGTTTTAAAAAAAGATTATGATGAAAGAACCCTTACAAGAATCAAGTCACTTATGGAATACGATGTTGAATTTATAGGTTGTAGAAATACAATGGAAACTATGAAATGGACAGAAGATGATTTTATTGAGGGTATAGATTTTACACAAGCAGGAATT
>Ga0193964_1000601_pt1 | contig 17281 bp, 16 predicted proteins | sample FB_7_MG_FD_140323 | JGI IMG/M metagenome (GOLD analysis project Ga0193964, IMG submission 140323) | Microbial mat bacterial communities from the Broadkill River, Lewes, Delaware, United States - FB_7_MG | ecosystem: Environmental > Aquatic > Freshwater > River > Microbial mats | place: USA... | reverse complement strand
CTACGTGGAATTTCTGAGCTACAAAGCGTCCAAGTCACTAGCAAAATGCCTGATATCTCAGGCTCTCTGCGCACATTAAAGGGCTACCTAACGCAGATGACCAAACTTAAGGAACAAGGAGCATCCTAATGAAAATTTTGTTCCTTCTATTACTTGTTATTTTGGGCGCCGGCGCCTTCGTCGGCGAGTTGATGATCAAGGATTCAGGTTATGTGCTCATCGCATACAACCAAACCACGATTGAGACTAGCCTATGGGTACTGCTTGTCGCCCTACTAATTATCTTTATCGCGACACACTGGGTCGTTAACCTGCTAACGCGTACTCAACTTCCTACCGCAAAACTAAAAGCGTGGAAAGATCACCGCAATCAACGCATTAGCCGCCGCAAAACCCTCAAAGGGTTAACATCGCTATCCGAAGGCAACTGGGCCCAAGCACAGAAGCAGCTAGCGCAAGCGGCTGAGCGTTCCGACCTGCCTCTTATTAACTATTTAGCTGCTGCACGTGCTGCCCATGAACAAAACAACGAGCAGGCAACTGACGACCTTCTACAGAAGGCACGTAGTACAACACCGGAAGCAGAAGTAACCGTTGCGATCTCTCAAGCTGAAATCCAGCTTTCAAGAGGACAACTTGAACCCTGCTTAGCCACACTACTACGTTTGCGGACATTAGCCCCTAAAAACACCTACGTAATGAAATTGCTAAAAGATATCTATGTCCGTCTCAATGACTGGCAAGCACTTTCAAAACTTCTGCCGCTACTGCAAAAGAATCAAGCACTGAAAAGCGAAGAGCTAGAAGAGCTGAACCGTCAGTGTTATAGCCAGCTTCTAGATGACAGCCTAAACAAGCTACCGATAGAGACAAGCGATGATGATCGTCTAAAAGCATTAGGTAAAACATGGCACGACCTGCCAAATGAGCAATCACGTGACAGTGACCTAGTCCAACGTTATACCGAACTTTTGGTTTCCCTTGGTGCAGAGAGCCGTGCTGAGCAAAACTTACGCGATCTTATTAAACGTAACTGGAATGAAAAGCTGGTAAACCTATATGGTCGGCTAAATGGTGAGAATACGAAAAAACAGCTCGACAATGCTCGCAGCTGGCTTAAATCACATGAAGAGAGCCCTGCTTTACTACTCACACTTGGCCGCCTATCCATGCGAAACCAGCACTGGGGACAAGCCGTAAAATATTTTGAACAAAGCTTAGAGATCGAACCTTGTTCAGAAACCCTTGCCGAGCTTGCCCGTCTATTACGCCACCTTGGTGATAATGAACGCGCCCAACAACTGCTACAGCAAAACCTTAATTTGGTCGCTTCAGGTCTTCCTGAACTGCCCATGCCTGAGGAACAGGCAAGCGCCTAACAATACAAAAAAGGGATGCAGTGCATCCCTTTTTCTTATCATGCCTTCACACTTACTTTTTACGAGGCGCATATGCAAACACATCAGAATGCATATTTTCTTCGCTAAAGCCCCTCTCTTCACAAGCTTCAAGTAGTGCATATACCATTGCAGGTGAACCGCTGGTAAAGATCTCTACATCTTCAAAGTCACTAAAATCTTCTAGAATAGCCGCGGGCAGCAGCCCTGTACGCCCCTGCCAATTTGGGCTGTTCTCAGGTTCGCTGACGATACTCTCGAAATGAACATTTGTATGTTCCGCAGCCCACTGCTGTGGCAGGTTTCCTAAGTAGATATCGTCTTCTACTCTGGCACCCCAATATATGTGTATTTGATTACTAAACTGGTTAGCCAACAGGTGTTCAACCACACTTTTGATCTGCGCAAAGCCTGTGCTTGCCGCTGCCATAATTAAACGTGTACCGGGCTGAATGCTATGCGCCTGAAGATAACAATCACCTTTAGCGATCTCTACTTCAATTGTTTTTTCAGTTTGCAGGTAACGTAGAATTGTATTCGACATCTCGCTATCAGGAATATGACGAATATGCAGCTCCAAATGGCGCCCCTGATCAGGTGCAGATCCGATCGAGAAAGAAGCTTGCTTTCCATCAGGTAGAATTAAATCCAAATACTGACCGGCATAAAACTCAGCCGACATCGATGCTGTCGCAGGCAACTGAAGACGGACACGGTAAACATCATGATTCAGTTTCTCTATCGCTGTTATATCGCAAAGCAATTTTTTCACTAATAAATCTCCGGGGCATACCAGCCCCTCAATTGTTACTTTAATATGATCTAATGGCCTGCAAGTACAAGCAAAAACAGGTTCCGGCGCTTGGTCTGAATTTTCAAGCAACGCCAGATGCTTTTCTGGGTAACTCTGAACAACTTCACCTTGCAGCAGCACCACTTCACAAATTTCACAAACACCATTTTTACAGCCCACCCGAAGTTTATAACCATAACGCTCTAAGCTTTTTAATAGAGTATCTCCCGACTGACCTGTAATGGTATGGCCAATATTTAAAATCTCTATTTGATGAGCCATCGATTAACCTAAAATATCCAACGCTTCCCAGATTTCATCGACTTTGTCTTGAACCGCACTATCCATTTCAATTGGAACGCCCCACTCTCGGGTTGTTTCACCTTCCCATTTGTTCGTAGCATCCATACCCATTTTTGAACCTAAGCCCGATACCGGCGACGCAAAATCTAAATAATCAATCGGCGTGTTATCTATCATGACGGTATCACGCTGTGGGTCCATTCGGGTTGTAATTGCCCAAATAACATCATTCCAATCACGGGCATTAACATCGTCATCACAAACAATAACGAACTTTGTGTACATAAACTGGCGAAGAAAAGACCAAACACCCAACATAATTCGTTTAGCATGCCCTGGGTATTGCTTCTTAATCGTCACAACCGCCATCCGGTAGGAACAACCTTCAGGTGGCAGATAGAAATCTACAATTTCCGGGAATTGCTTCTGCAAAATAGGTACAAACACCTCATTCAAAGCAACGCCAAGGATTGCAGGCTCATCGGGCGGACGTCCCGTATATGTACTATGGTAGATTGGATTACTCCGATGAGTAATTCGCTCTACAGTGAAGACAGGGAAACGATCTACTTCATTATAATATCCCGTATGATCACCAAACGGACCTTCGTCCGCCATCTCATCCGGGTCGATGTATCCCTCTAGAATAAACTCGGCACTCGCAGGGACTTGCAGATCACTACCAATACATTGAGTGACCTCCGTTTTCCCTCCTCGCAATAACCCAGCGAAGGCATACTCTGATAACGTATCTGGAACAGGCGTTACAGCACCGAGAATCGTCGCTGGATCGGCTCCCAACGCAACAGCAACTGGAAACTTCTCCCCCGGATGCTGCTCTTTCCACTCGCGAAAATCTAGGGCTCCACCTCGATGCGCCAACCAACGCATAATTAGCTTGTCTTTAGCGATCAGCTGTTGGCGATAAATGCCTAAATTTTGTCGCTCTTTATTCGGTCCTCGGGTAATAACTAGCGGCCAAGTGACTAACGGTGCGGCATCTCCCGGCCAGCAGGTCTGTATCGGCAGCTTATAAAGATCAACCGCATCACCTTCCAATACATGCTTCTGACAGTCAGCAGATTTGACAACTTTAGGCCCCATATTAAGGACCTGCTTAAAAATCGGCAATTTCTCCCAAGCATCCTTCATCCCTTTTGGCGGCTCAGGTTCTTTTAATTGCGACAATAACTTACCTACGTCGCGCAACGCCTCTACTGTGTCTTCCCCCATACCCATGGCTACACGCTCTGGCGTGCCAAATAGGTTGGTCAATACTGGATAATCAAAGCCCTTAGGGTTTTCAAACAGCAGAGCGGGACCGCCAGCTTTTAAAGTGCGATCACTAATTTCGGTCATCTCTAAATTAGGATCGATCTCTTGCTTAATACGCTTCAGCTCACCACGCGCTTCCAACATATGGATAAAATCACGTAGATCTTTATATTTAGGAGTAGCCATATTTTGAACCTAGTAAAAACAAAAAAGGGCAAGCAGATGCTTACCCTTTTAGATATAAACCAGTTTACTTCCGCTTCATAGACAAGAAGAATTCATCATTTGTTTTAAAGTCTTTCAACTTATCAATAACAAATTCTGTTGCAGCGGTATCTTCCATCGGATCCAACAGCTTACGTAGAATCCACATACGCTGTAGCTCTTCTTCCGATGTTAGTAAGTCTTCGCGACGCGTACCAGAACGACGAATGTTGATCGCTGGGAAGACACGCTTCTCAGCAACTTTACGATCAAGATGAACTTCAGAGTTACCTGTACCCTTAAATTCTTCAAAGATAACTTCATCCATCTTAGAGCCCGTATCAACCAACGCTGTTGCGATAATGGTTAAACTTCCGCCCTCTTCGATATTACGTGCTGCACCAAAGAAACGCTTAGGACGCTCTAAAGCATGAGCATCAACACCACCGGTAAGGACTTTACCTGATGAAGGGATAACAGTGTTATAAGCACGTGCTAAACGAGTGATCGAATCAAGCAAGATAACAACATCTTTCTTATGCTCTGTGAGACGCTTCGCTTTCTCGATAACCATCTCAGCAACCTGTACGTGACGTGATGGCGGCTCATCAAAGGTAGAAGCAACAACTTCTCCTCTAACAGTACGCTGCATCTCTGTCACTTCCTCAGGTCTTTCATCGATCAATAGTACGATCAAATGACACTCAGGGTTATTACGTGTAATGCTATTAGCAATGTTCTGCAGCATTAATGTTTTACCCGCCTTTGGCGGTGACACGATCAATGCACGTTGGCCTTTACCCATTGGGCAAACCAAATCGATAACACGAGCAGTCAAATCTTCCGTACTACCATTACCCAGCTCCATGCGAAGACGGTTCTGAGCAAATAAAGGTGTAAGGTTTTCAAATAAAATTTTGTTCTTCGCATTATCAGGCTTGTCGTAGTTGATTTCGTTAACTTTCAACAATGCAAAATAACGTTCCCCATCCTTTGGAGGGCGAATCTTACCCGCTATCGTGTCACCTGTGCGCAGGTTGAAACGACGGATCTGACTTGGCGATACATAAATATCGTCAGGCCCAGCTAAATAAGAGGAGTCTGCTGAACGCAAGAAGCCGAAGCCATCCTGCAAAATTTCAAGCACACCGTTACCGTAGATGTCTTCACCACCTTTAGCATGACGCTTAAGGATCGCAAAAATCACATCCTGTTTACGGGAACGAGCCAGATTATCCATTCCCATGCCTTTGGCAATTTCGAGTAGCTCGGGAACGCTTTTAGTTTTTAATTCGGTAAGATTCATAGTTTGGGGGAAACAAGCACTAGGCTGATTTGTTTTATTTGAATGGAATTAAGGAAGAAATACGAAAATGGCCTTTTAGCTCAAGCGCTAAAAAATAGATAGAAAACTTTAGCGGGCTGGCCAAACAGTGAACACTATAAAAGGAAGGTAGTGACCTGTCTATAGTCAGAAGGTAAGAAAGTGCTATGTTTTGCTCAACATCGCACTTTCTTCACTGTAAAACCTACAGATTAGCTTCGATAAACGCCGCTAACTGAGATTTAGACAATGCACCGACCTTAGTCGCTTCAACATTACCGCCTTTGAAAAGCATCAAAGTAGGAATGCCACGAATACCAAACTTAGGGGGTGTTTCGCTATTTTCGTCGATGTTCAACTTACAAATTTTAAGTTGGTCACCGTATTCTTTTGCAATCTCTTCTAGAACTGGGGCAATCATTTTACAAGGACCACACCATTCAGCCCAGTAATCAACTAGAACTGCACCTTCAGCTTTGAGAACATCTTCTTCAAAGGAAGCATCTGTAACATTTACAATGTTTTCACTCATGGGAACTCTTCTCCGCTGCACCCAATACTTTAATCAGACCGCCGATAATAACATCCCAAAGCCCATTGTGTAACGTTGTTGTCGCCAAATAGCGACCATTTTGTCCAATCAAATAACTATATGCTTAAATACATAAGGCTAAAACATAACCTATGACACTCTTTGTACTATCCTCTTTAAAAGCACCTGCAAGCTATGAATTCTTTTGGTAACCTAGCTCCGCTTCCTCTTTATTACGCCATAGGATTTTCTTAGGATGACAGAGCAGATCACTGCTACAGACCCGATCGACGAACAGTTCTTAGCCGCAATAGACCTCGGTTCGAACAGTTTTCATATTGTTGTAGCCCAACTAGACCAAGGTGAATTACGCACTGTTGACATAATGTCTGACAAAGTCCAATTGGCCGCAGGTATCGATGACAAACGCTATTTGACAGAAGAAGCCAAGCAGCGCGGTTTAGACTGCTTGAGCCGTTTTGCTCAACGAGTGAAAGACTTACCCAGAGATGCCGTGAGAATTGTCGGCACCAATGCGCTGCGTGAAGCCAAAAATAGTCGTGAGTTTATCGATGAAGCGGAAAACATCTTAGGCACGTCATTAGAAATCATTGCCGGTCGAGAAGAAGCGCGCCTCATCTATCTCGGCGTGTCTCACACTTTGGCAGATGATAAAGGCTCGCGCTTAGTCGTTGATATTGGTGGAGGAAGTACAGAATTTATTATTGGTGAGCGCTTTGAGCCAAGAGCTATGGAAAGCCTGCATATGGGCTGCGTAAGCTTTACCAAACGCTATTTTCACGACGATCTGATCTGCGCTAAGAATTTTAAGAAAGCACAAACCGCAGCACTTCAAGAATTACAATCTATCAAGTATCACTATAAAGAGATGGGTTGGGATAGTGCGGTAGGCTCCTCCGGTACCATTAAAGCCGTTCGCAATGCCTGTATCAGCAAAGGTTACAGTGACGACAGGATCACCAAAGAAGCCCTTTTAAAGCTAAAAGATCAGATTCTGACCTACGCCCACAGTGATGAGATTGATATAGAGGGTTTAAAACCGGAACGGAAGAAAGTATTGCCCGCCGGTGTTGCCATTCTATGCGCGGTATTCGAAGCATTAGATATTAAAGAGATGTCCTTTTCAGAAGGCGCGCTTCGCGAGGGTGTGCTTTACGATATGGCGGGAAGATTAAGGCATGAAGACGTACGTGATCGCACGATTAGCGCCATCATGCAACGCTACCATGTCGACCAAGAACAAGCTGACCGCATTGAACAAACCGCACTATTAGCCTGGGCTCAAATCAAAGAGGACTGGCAGCTATCGCGTAAACATTACGACATGCTTAGTTGGGCAGCAAGAACCCATGAGATCGGTTTAACGATTGCCCACAGCCAATTTCATAAGCATAGCGCTTATCTCTTAACACATTCGGATCTGCCTGGATTTACAACTCAAGAACAGCTGCAACTCGCAACACTCGTTCGTGGGCACCGCCGTAAATTTCCAAAAGATGAATTTAAAGCGCTCCCCAAACGCTTACAAGAACCTTATCGACGCTTATGCGTCTTACTCCGTATCGCAGTGATACTTCATCGAAGCCGGTCTAAAGACCGCTTACCTGCCATTAGCTTTAGTGTTGATAACAAAAAGCTGATTATTGAATTCCCAACTGGCTGGCTAGAACACCATCCTCTGACCCATGCTGATCTTGAGCAGGAAGCAGATTATTTAAGCAACGCAGACATTAAACTGCGCGTTAAATAAAACATCATTTAAAACACTGAGGCCCGCTGCTTTCCGTGAGAGACCAGTGGGCTGTTTATATTGAGAATGGACTAACGTCTCGGGGACGCCAACCTAGCAATCATCCTTTGCACTGCCACCATCTGCGGCGCTGATTTTTTGTAATAATCATAAGGTGGAAGATTATTACTGCTGTAACCCCAAAAATCCCAACACCCTCGTGGATTCATTGGCAGCAAACTGGATTGTTTAACCTGTGGATATAAAACAATAATATTATTGTTATCGGCCACTCGGTTATATCCCGTACCCTCAACATATCGCCGCCCCAAAACGGACGCACCTTGCCGACAACCATGAAACGCGACATGGATACGACACGCCTGCTGATAACACGAGCGAGGAAGATAGACATACGCCTCATCATCCATACTATCGAGCGCCCCTGACGTAAATTCGCGCTGGCTAAATCTCAACAACTGCCCTGTCATTTCCGGTTCAGCTAACTGCAACCCACCATAGATATGCTCCAGAATGTTCCTCGCCTGCTGAAAACCACAATTATTGATATAGGGCGATTGTGTCGAAGCACAAGGGAGGTCGGCCTTTTCTGCGGTGATAAAACCATGGCCTGCTTCGGTCTCTTTATCATATCTTATAGAACTCTCATTCACCCCGAGCAGCCGATAAAAGCGATGCGCACTATCAACGACTTTCGTGGCAACGGTTGGATCCTTTGTCCCAGAAAAAAGATAAATCTTATCGTCCCGCAAATGCCCAACATCATCTATACCTCCCCTATCCGCCTCACGCTTTGCGAGCGACGCTAGATACTCACTATTTGGGTACATCGTATCCCGACAACCAAACCAACTATCTTTACAGGGTGTCATACAGGTAGAAACGGCCGTGGCGACAGGAGGCAGCAATGAATTCTCGTCACTGCCCGCGCAGTTCCAAGGACCACCAGCGACAATACCAACACCAACTAGATGTTTTGAATAAGCCACATGGTATTGTGCTGCCATAAAACCACCCGACGACAATCCTGAAATAGACGTCTGATCATCCAACGCAGCCATTGCAGGAAGCTCAGCAATACCGGTCTTAGCGTCAGAGGCGATGCATAGCTCAACTGAGGCAAAAAGAACGGCCAATACCAACCACAACTGTTTCATTCCAGTACCTTGACCAAATAGACCCAAACAATGATTGTAGCCGAAACAAAAAAGCCCCCGCATTTCTGCGAGGGCTTTTTAAATTTTTCGAATGAGGTAACGTTACTTAAAGCTTAGGGCCTGCTGCAACGATCTCTTCAGAGACGCCATCGAACTTCTTGAAGTTCTCAACAAACTGACCGATCAAATCATTCGCTGACGCATCGTAACCAGACTTATCAGCCCAAGTATCACGAGGATTCAATAACGAAGAATCAACACCAGGAACCGCTACAGGCACTTCTAAGTTAAGCCCTTCAAGCTTGACAGTTTCAGCACCAGCAAGCGCACCATTTTGAATAGCGCTAATAATGCCGCGTGTCGTTGGGATACTAAAACGCTCACCCGTTCCGTATGAACCGCCAGTCCAACCGGTATTAACTAGGTATACCTTAGAACCAAACTCTTCAATACGCTTCATCAACAGCTCAGCATATACATGTGCTGGGCGTGGGAAGAAAGGCGCGCCGAAGCAAGTAGAGAACGTTGACTTGATACCACCACCAGAGCCCATCTCTGTAGAACCAACAAGCGCGGTATAACCAGATAGGAAATGATACGCCGCAGCTTCTTTTGTTAGAACCGATACAGGCGGCAGTACACCTGTTAAATCACACGTTAGGAACACAATCGAATCAGGCTCTTCACCCATATTCGTTTCTGTGCGCTTCTCAACGTGTTGTAGCGGGTATGCACAACGACCATTCTCGGTAAGCGAGGTATCGTCATAATCAGCAGTACGCTGCTCGTTTAATGCAACGTTTTCAACAATTGCACCGAAACGAATGGCATCCCAAATGATTGGCTCATTTTTCTGACTTAGGTTGATGGTTTTAGCGTAACAACCACCTTCTAAGTTGAAAACTACACCTTTACCCCAACCGTGCTCATCATCACCAATTAGGTAACGATCTGGGTCAGCTGACAGTGTTGTTTTACCTGTACCAGAAAGACCGAAGAACAACGTAGTGCTGTTATCTTCACCAACGTTTGCAGAGCAATGCATTGGTAGTACGTCTTTTTCAGGAAGTAGGAAGTTCTGTACAGAGAACATCGCCTTCTTCATTTCGCCCGCATAACGCATGCCCGCAAGCAGCACTTTACGCTTAGCGAAGTTAATGATTACGCAACCATCACTGTTAGTGCCATCACGCTCTGGATCGCATTCGAAACCAGCTACGTTCAGGATCTGCCACTCTTCTTTTGCCTTAGGGTTATATTCCGCTGGGCGAATAAATAAATTCTGACCAAACAGATTCTGCCAAGCAGTCTGCGTAGTCATTTTTACAGCAAGATAGTGGCTAGGATCAGAACCTACGTGTACGTTAGACACGAAATGTTCTTTATCCGCTACGAACTCTTCAACACGAGTCCATAAGGCATCAAATTTATTAGCATCGAAAGGACGGTTAATACTACCCCAATCGATTGAATCAGATGTGCTTGGTTCTTCTACGATGAAACGATCCATCGGAGAACGACCGGTACGTTTACCCGTTGTTACTACCAGGGCGCCTGAGTCAGCGAGTGTTCCTTCACCGTTGGCAATGGCTTTTTCTACCAGCTCAGCTGGGCTTAAATTTTGGTGTGCAATGTTCACAGAATCTTTGGTCATTACTGGGTTCCCTTGGCATAGGCGCCAATAACGTTACCTAATAAGGCGTAAGGCTATATATCGTAATTATAAGGAGGCGTATTATGCACAAAAATCGCACGATACGCCATTGCTGAAAGCAGTTCTCATTTGACTTAGGGCAATTTTTTCTGAAGCCGGCTAATTAATGTACATTTTTAGAGCCGGCAGCGGAGGTCTCATCAGAAAAAAGCGCTTCAATATCGGTTGAATCAAAACCATAATGCGCATTACAAAACTGACAATTCACATTCACCATGCCGCTTTCAGCAATCACATCCAGCAATTCCGCTTTGTCAACCAACTTCAACGAAGCTAAACTCCGCTCCCTTGAGCAGGTACACTTAAATTGGACATCATCAGGCTCATACAAACGGCACTGTTCCTCATGGAACAAACGATAAAGCAGCGTTTCATTTCCTAGTTCTAACAACTCGCTACTTTTCAATGTAGAAGCTAAATGGCTAATCCGATCCCAATCCTCTTCCCCCGTGCCTTCTGCGGGTAACACCTGCAACATCATACCTGCTGCTGTTTCACCGTCTGACGCCAAATGAACTTGAGTAGGTAACTGCTCTGAACTAATAAAATAACTTTCCAAGCATTTTGCTAACGTTTCTCCATCGAGAGGAACCACCCCTTGATAGCGATTACCCTGATCTGGATCGATCGTCAAAACGACTTGGCCTTCCGGGAGCAATTCACGAAAAGAAGCGTTTTCGGGAATCTCGCCCTCAAAGCGAGCAATCGCCCGGACATCTCGATCTTGATTCGATTCGGCCATCAACAAACGTACATTACCCTGACCTTGGGCTTGTAGGATTAATCGTCCTTCAAATTTAAGATTAGAGCTAAGCAAACTAACGGCTGCTAGCATCTCCCCTAGCACCTGTTTTATAGCCTCAGGGTAATCATGATTTTCAAAACAGTCGTGACAGGTTTTTTGTAAACCTGATACGACACCACGAATGTCCAATTCATCAAACATGATCCGTTGGATCTGATCAGGGTTGCTCATATTAAAAATTCTATAGAGTTATTCGAGAGAAAAATGAATACCTCGACAGGTATCCAAGTTGATGCAGGTATTTTATCATACCCGCTTCATGATTCGAGATTCTATTTTTACAATGAATACTGTGACTGTTTTCCGCCCTACTTGGAATATTAAAGCCCTAATCATCAGCCACCTATTTGCTTTTGCGTGGTTGGGCTTTTTTCTGACCGATCCAGGCTTCGCCTTTTGGCGGAGCATCGACCAAACCATCTTCTACAGTTTAAATGGCACTGTATCTGAAGATACCGGCTGGACTCGTTTCTGGGCTTGGGCCAATGTTCGTATATTCGATGTGGTACCTTTAATCATCATGCTCGTGAGTATCACATTCCCAGGTATGGGAATTAAGCGTGACCGACTACAGCAAGCGATTATCGGCTTTATATTACTGCTTGTTCTCATGTTTCCAATCAGGGAATCGGTGTATGAATATGCCCGCGCTATTGGCCTTAGCGGCAACAGCCCCTCGTTGATGCTTGAACCTGCATTTCGCTTTAGCCAGATAGTGCCGGAGATCCCAGCAAAAGATGCTGCGGGACATAGTTTTCCCGGCGACCATGCTGCGGTTGTTCTGACCTGGGCGGGGTTTATCATCCTCAACGCGCGCAATGGTTGGTCATTCTTCGCACTGGTGTTAGCTATCTTCTTTATGCTGCCTCGCATCGTAGGCGGCGCCCATTGGGCAAGTGACAATGTCGTGGGGGGAGCATTTTCTGCCATAGTGACGTTAAGCTGGGCCTTTTGTACACCGCTATTGCATCATCTCACCAATGCGACTCATCGACTGCTAACGCCGTTAATCAGACTCATTGCTAAGATACCCTTGCTGAATCAACTCCCGATATTGAGCCAAAAATAGCAACGACATTAGGCGTGGTATTTATTTATCGAAAATACCGCGCTCTTTATCTTTAAAAGAGATTATCTGCCGACGCTCTTTCTTATTAGGGCGGTTCCGAGGATTTAAACCGCTCCCCATCGCTTTACGATGAGCAGCATGCTCCTCTCGCTTTGCAACACTCGCTGCCGTTTCTTTATATAAACGTTGCGCATCCGGTGCACCGCCGCGACGATCAGACAACTCTAGTACAACGACTTCTTTTTCATCGAATCCTTGTCGAATCATTAATGTCGCTCCGACCTCTACATGGCGGCTACATTTAGTACGTTGACCATTGTAATGGACTTTGCCACCATCAATCATCTGCTTAGCAATCGCCCGCGTTTTATAAAATCGAGCAGCCCATAGCCACTTATCTAGACGAACCTTATCTTCAGGTTGACTCATGCTATTCCGTTCTACTTCGGGGTAATCTCATTAAAATGCTCAATCGCCGGAAAATTCTCTATTTCGCGTTTAGGTTGCTGACTGTCCGGTTGAAAGATAGACAGCAGATAGCGAATACCGAACGTCCGCGCACTCTCAAGCACAGCAAAACTATCATCAATAAGCAATGTCCGCTGCTTATCAAAGGGCTCCACCTCTTGTAGTTTATCCCAAAAACCCGGTGTTTCCTTGGCCATAGCAAAATCATGCGAGCAAATGACTTCGTCCACCAGCTGGTTTAGCCCTGTTTTCTCTATTTTCAGATTCAAGCTATCCTGATGGGCATTCGTCACTATAACGCTACGAATGCCATGCTGTTTCAAGCTCGCTAGAAAATCGTGAACATGTGGCCGGAAACCAATTTTATCGGCTACTTCTTTTTTAAGTTCGGCTACCGGCACACTTAACTCTTGGGTCCAATAATCGATGCAATACCAGTTAAGCGAACCTTGCTGCTGTATGATACGCTCGTGTAACCACCGACGTGCATCTTCAGTATCAATCGAATGTATCTGCGCGTAGCGCAAAGGAAGATGCTCTAACCAGAAAAAGGTGTCAAAGTGTAGATCTAGAAGTGTACCGTCCATATCAAGTAAAACGGTATCGATGTTCTGCCAATCAAACATTTTATAGGCCATTCATAGAGGAAGCCTCAGTATGCCGGTTAAACCCGAGATTTTGAAGGTAACTAATACAGCTAAAAGCCGTTTATTTAGAGTAGAAGAGGTCGAGCTTCGTTTTTCCAACGGCGCTACACGCACATACGAGCGTTTGGCCAACAGAGGGCGTGGCGCCGTGATGATTATTCCCATTACAGCTGAGAACCATGTATTGCTTATTCGCGAATACGCCGTTGGACTGGAAGATTACACCCTCACCCTACCCAAAGGCCTTATCGATCCAGGCGAAGATGAGCACACCGCCGCTGACCGGGAATTAAAAGAGGAAGCCGGTTTTGGCAGCCGTCAATTAGACACATTAAAAGTAATGACCTCAGCCCCTAACTATATGGGCCATAAAGTGACCGCAGTGATCGCACGTGACCTTTATCCTTGTCGTTTAGAAGGCGATGAACCTGAAGAGATGGAAGTGGTCAGCTGGCCCCTTGAGCAACTTGATCAGCTTATCCAAGATGAAGACTTCACTGAAGCACGAGCGATTGCGGCTTTATATATGGTTAAAGACTTTCTGATAAAAGAATCGACAAAAGGCGACTAATAACCAAATCGCAATAACGCTATTCTGATGAAAGAATCATTAGCGAGGCAGCACGATGACTGATCACAAACAACTCATACAATCGCTTTTACCTATTTGTGAACAAGCTAGCCAAGCTATTATGGCGGTTTACGAGAATGACGATTTCTCAATCCAGCATAAGCAGGATGACTCACCTGTCACAGCCGCAGATATGGCCGCGCATAAGGTTATTAAACAAGGCCTAGACGCTCTCACGCCATCGATACCCCAACTCAGCGAAGAGGATGCCTCGATCCCCTTCGACAAGCGAAAACAATGGGATAGCTTCTGGTGTATAGATCCATTAGATGGCACCAAAGAGTTTATACAGCGGAACGATGAGTTCACCATTAACATCGCGCTCATCAAAGACCACCGCCCTATTCTGGGTATAATCTATGTTCCTGTGACCAAAACAGCTTACTGGGGCAGTAGCGATCTGGGTGCGTGGAAACAAGTTAACCATAATCCGGCAGCCCAAATCCGAAGCCGCCCTCTAACCCAAGAACTGATTATTGCTGCCAGCCGCAGGCACGGCCAAGAAGCGAATGAGGATTTACTCAAATCGATTCAACACCACTTCAACAAAGTCAAAAACAGGGGCATCGGCAGCTCACTCAAGATGTGCCTCATCGCAGAAGGCATTGCCGACTTCTATCCGCGTTTATTTCCTACCAGTGAATGGGATACCGCAGCGGCTCAAGCCATCGTAGAAGCGGCAGGAGGCCGTCTCGTTGATGCCAAGAATCTTTACCCATTGACCTATAATCAAAAAGAATCGCTATTAAATCCCTACTTCTATGTCTGCGGAGACCCTCAGTTTCCGTTAGAAGAGATCGCACTATCGCGTTAAAAAAGCCAATTCCTATGCAACTGCTAAACTTAAACGTGACCAGTTAAACCACGCAGTTACCGAGGAGAGCCCATGAAGCTCCTGCCCAGCATATTATTAGTCACCACTAATCCAACCATGCTGGAAGAATGCCGAGACGCCATCATGCCGATGAACTGGCCTCTGGCAGAAGTAGACAATGCACATGATGCACTCTGCGCGTTAGAAAAGTCGGATCCGGAGATTGATGTTCTACTACTAGACATCGAGCTTCCTGGTAGCGGTGGGATTGCGCTCGCCGGTGAAGTAACCCGTCAATTTTCCGCCGTAAAACGCATTATGCTTGCCCAAAACCCAAGCAACGAAGACCTACTCCATGCGATCAACAAAGGTCATGTCCAGAACCTGTTCACGTTGCCCCTTAAACGAATCCAACTTCATGAAGCGATTCTCCATGCTTACAAAACTAAGCAGTGGGATGATGATCGCATCGCACAAGAAACCGCCTTACAAGGTAAATACAAAGACTTAAAAACACAGGCCTCCACCTTAAAAAGCAAGGCTAAAAAGATTCAATCTCAAAATGTAGACCTTAATCAACACTTAGAAAGCCGCACCGAAGAGTTGCACCAAACATCTCTATTTATCGACGCAGCTCAACTAGACCTTACACATGCTTACAAGCAAGCAGTAGAAGTACTATCGGGTTTACTGGAGCTTCACAGTCGCAAACAAGGCAGGGGAAAGAAAATTGCCGAACTAGCCACTATTGTTGCTCACGAACTCAGCCTGCCCTCTTTTGATATACAGCAGATTGGATATGCTGCTCAGTTAGCAGAGGCAAGTAAAGTCGTCTTGAAAGATTCATTTGCTGAAAAATCACCCGATGAGATGAACACTCAAGAGCTCAAGGTTTTCCATCAATATCCAATTATTGCCCAATCCGCGTTGATACCACTAGAACACCTATATGAAGCAGGAAAACTCTTAAGGAATATCGAAGAGAATATAGATGGGAGCGGTTTCCCAGATCACCTAAAAGGGCTATCCATACCATTAGGATCGAGAATTTTGCGCATTATTCGAGACTATATGGCATTAATTAATGGTGACCGAGAGGAGGTCGAATTAGATCAAGCCCAAGCCATCGCAACCCTTAGATTAAAGGCGAATCACCTCTATGATCACGAGCTTCTTGATCTGCTTGAGTCACTGTTAAAAAAACGTTCGAAAGAAACAACCTCTATCGCCATCCAAGCAGCGGGGTTGAAAGCAGGCATGCTCATCGCACATGATTTCTTTACTAAACATCATATTCTGTTGTTAGCGAAAGGAACCGAAATAAACGAAGAGATCATCGAAAAGATTATCAGCTATCAACAAGATTCGGGCGAAGTACTGATCTTGCCAATAGCTGAAACAAGCTTAGAAGAGAATCGTCAGCCTTAATTACTCTGCAGCACAGGACTTAGAACCTGCACGAACAACTTCTTCTACCTTAAATTTGAAATCGGGGTCATTAACTTGATTAGCCATTATTAATTTCACTTCATTATCACTAAAGTGTTTATGGACATACTTGGCTAAACAATCACACCGGGCTTCTGTAGCACCCTCGCCTTGCATACACCCTTCTTTAAATGGCCCGAACGTACTAGAAGCCAAAAATTGAGTTTTCACCGCTAGAATACCTAGCGCAACAAATGAGATCCAAATCAATACCTTGTACATCGTAAAATAATCACTTTTTTATAGTTATGTAAAAAAATACTGCACGCCATTCTAGGGCTAATAGATAACAGTTTCAGCAAACTTTAGTCGCAACATACGAAAGGAAACGATATTTGAACGACAAATGATCGATTAAACACACTTTTTGTACCATGAAATGTAAAGTATTGAGTGCTATCATTCCCACGAATTCGTATTTATCGGTTGATCTGTCATAGCGTGAGCAACAAAATGATCGTTCAACTGTCTGACAATCTGTCTTAAATAGACTGACACAATAAGGTGACACTTATGAGCTTTGAACTTCCGCCGCTACCTTATGCAAAGGACGCTCTAGAACCACATATCTCTGCAGAAACATTGGATTTTCACCACGGCAAGCACCACAACACATATGTTGTTAAGCTAAACGGTTTGCTTCCTGGTTCTGAATTTGAAGGCAAAACGCTTGAAGAGATCATCACATCTGCTCCTGCTGGCGGTGTATTCAACAACGCAGCACAGATCTGGAACCACACGTTCTACTGGAACTGCCTAGCACCAAATGCTGGCGGCGAACCAACAGGCGCTATCGCTGATGCTATCAACGCTAAATGGGGCTCTTTCGCAGACTTCCAAGCGGCACTTAATGACAAAGCGGTTAACAACTTCGGTTCTAGCTGGACTT
>Ga0193964_1000600_pt1 | contig 17293 bp, 15 predicted proteins | sample FB_7_MG_FD_140323 | JGI IMG/M metagenome (GOLD analysis project Ga0193964, IMG submission 140323) | Microbial mat bacterial communities from the Broadkill River, Lewes, Delaware, United States - FB_7_MG | ecosystem: Environmental > Aquatic > Freshwater > River > Microbial mats | place: USA... | reverse complement strand
GTCAACAGGTTCTGCAGTGATTTTTACCACCTTGGTGTTTATCCTATGGGGGCTGGTGATGCTGTCCCATGTTCCTGCCCAAAAGCTTTCGGAAACTGCCATCCCACATCTGATAGCGGCACGGAAAATATGGGGGGACACCGGCCGGATCATCATGGGGCTGACCATTATTTTTGGTTCACTCGCCGGAATTCATGCTCTTTTCACAGATATTGTTCATAGGGTTAAAGACCTGGCACAAAGAAAAATTATCCCGGAAAAATTGAACCGCCCCAAAACAGTGATTATTTTACTGACATTAACCACCGGGCTGATGATGGGACTGGGACTTGCCGGCAATGAGGTTCTTGAAACCCTGATCCGTTTTTCTCTGATTCTTTGGTTCCTGTCCCATGTCGCAGTCTGGTTGTATATAAAACCCGATAGATCGTAAATGCAAACCCATCAAGGAGGCAGAATGAAAAGAAAAAAGATTATCCTGTTTTTTTGGGTCGTGGCTTTACTGGTGATTTCCGGCCCGGTTTTGGCCGCCGATGTACCCCGGATGAGCGTTGATGAACTAAAGGCGGTTTTGGGGAATGACAATGTTATCGTTCTGGATGTCCGGTCCGGAAGAGACTGGAAATCTTCGGAATTCAAGATCCAGGGAGCAAAAAGGGCCGAACCCGGAAAAGTTAATACCTGGGCCGGGACTTACCCGAAAGACAAGACATTGGTGCTCTACTGCGCCTGACCTAGTGAAGGCACTAGCGCCAGGTTGGCGCAGAAGCTGATGGAAAAAGGGTACAACAAGGTGTATGCCCTCAAGGGCGGATGGCAGAAATGGTACCGGGGAAAGTTCCCTGTGGAAGAAAAATAAAATCTTTTAAAAATAGTTAAAACTGGGCCTGATTCTCATTCCCTTGACTGGGACAATGTGTGTCAGGCCTTTTATCTTAGGGCCATGGAAACAATAAAATCCTTCGCCCTAATGGTGGGTTTTAAAATTTCCATGGCCCTTATCGGGATGGGTTAAGGAAAAATTAAAGCTATGCAATACAGCCCGTATTTGGTAAAACCTATAGCATGTCACGGCATCTATAGTCACGATCTATCCAACGACGACCTGTCTGCTCAAACTGTGGCAAAGGGCTGTGGTCTTTTTTTCCCAGGGAGAAAACCGCAAATTTGTATCACATCTTTTCCGGAGGTAAAATTATGGACAGTAAAGAACTGAAAAAGGTGCTGGCCGGCTTATGCATTGCCGGGCTGCTCGCCGGGTCTACTGCAACCCTGTCCGGCTGTATGAACGGAAGTGGGTGAGGAGACAAAAAATCGGGAACAGGTAGTTCCCAGAGTGGCTGAAGTGGTGATAACAGCGGTGCAGGTGGCACCGATGAGAAAAAAAGTAAAAGCGGTTGAGGCTAAAGATCAAGCAAGCATGCAGGCTGCATGCAGTTCTCGTGGCTACCGGCCCCATGAAGTGCCGGTAAAAAATAAGGAACCAAGCGACGATTAACCGTGAAAATTAATAACCATATTTCAATCTGTGATGTTTTAACACAGCATTTCCCCAATTGTCGCAGGATTCTGGGCGATATCACCTGGGACGGAATTCTTGCGGCATTGGGCAACGCAAGTCCTGAATCATTCATCCAATTCATGGCCACCCCCGGATCTGACCCAAAGGAGCAACTCAAAGGTATTGTGCCCCATATTTACGATTTGGCCTGTATTGAGCTGGGAATCTTCAAGCTGTCCAACAAAGAAACATCCGATTTATCCCCGGGCGAATCGGTTTTTGTCAATCCCGACCTGATGCTGGTCCCCGTGTCATGGAAGCACCTGCCCGATTCCATGACCGGGTATGGTAACAAGCCCCCGCAAAAGCCGGAGCCGGGAGAAGGCTATGTCCTTATATGGCGGGATCCTGTAACCTGTAATTTGATGTGCCGGGATGCAACAGACGATGACCTGCTGGCCTTGAAGCTGGTGGTCGAAGAAATTGATTTTAAAACCGCTGCCCGCCAGGGCAAAACGTCAAGGGGCAAACTCCTGGCCGTTTTCCACCATGCCGTCAATGAGGGAATTCTTATCAATCCTAAGTCTCTTATCCGTCGGAATCCTGAACTCTTCACGGATACCCCAGGGTTTGAGTCTTATATGGTGTCAGACAGTTTTACCCTTCAATGGCATATTACCCAGGCCTGCGATCTTCACTGCAGGCATTGCTACGACAGAAGCAGCAGGGGGGCTATGCCCTTTTCCAGGGCCGTGGAAATACTGGATGATTTCTTCGATTTCGCCCTTGCCGCGCATGTAAGAGGCCATATTACTTTCACCGGTGGAAATCCCTTGCTATACCCTGATTTTGAAAATCTTTATTATGAGGCCTCCCAGAGAGGATTTTCCCTTGCCATACTCGGGAATCCCACACAAAAAGAATCCATTAAACGGCTTCAAAAGATTCAACCCCTGACCCACTACCAAATCAGCCTGGAAGGCCTGGAAGAATACAACGACTATATCCGGGGTAAGGGCCATTTCAAAAAATCCCTTGATTTTCTGGACCTTCTCCGGGAACAGGACGTTTATTCCATGGTTATGCTGACCCTGAACAGAGACAATATGAATCAGGTGCTCCCCTTGGCTGAGATTTTGAGGGAAAAAACCGATTCTTTCACATTTAACCGACTGGCCATGGTCGGGGAAGGTGCCGCCTTAACTTTGCCGGCCCCCGAAGATTACCGCCGGTTTTTACACAAATTTGTACGGGCTGCTGCATCAAATCCGGTTCTCAGAATGAAAGACAACCTGATCAACATCGTAAAGCAAGACACAGGACAGGATCTGTTTGGCGGCTGCACCGGATTCGGCTGCGGAGCAGCGTTTAATTTTGTCGCCCTCCTTCCAGACGGTGAAGTCCATGCCTGTCGAAAATTCCCCTCATATATCGGCAGTATCAATGAAAATTCGCTGAATGAAATATATACATCTGCCAGGGCCAAACAATACAGGGACGGCAGTACCGCCTGCAAGGGATGTAGCCTGTCCCCTGTGTGCCGGGGATGTCAGGCCGTAGCCTACGGTATGGGACTCAATGTATTCACTGACCGTGATCCGTTCTGCTTTTACGATAACCGGCCTTCTGGGGCGTAAAGCCGATCCGAATTCAATGAAATAAAATTCCGCCATCCATACGGTTGACGCAATTCCACTCCGGCCATCAATATAACGGCATTCAGTGGCCGTGTTATGATTTCTATTGGGCCGTTTTTATCCGGCAGGGGCAGAATGTGAATTGTTTTGCAGCTGCCGGATAATTGTTTTTAAAGGATGAACTGGATATTGTTTCATGAGTGCGGCGGCATGGGCGGTGACATGGGCTGCGGCAAAACTGTGGCCCTGGAAGTTTTTTTCCTGGGGCAGGCCCGGAATGGGGCGGGGGAATCCGTGGGCACCGAATGCCACTGGAGATCCGGAGTGAAACATCAGGTCGTCCCAGGCACAGTCCGGGTGCCGGTACGCCCCGACAACGTTGCTGAAACAAGCCGGGTATATCCGGTGTTCCGGTCCCCGGGCCGAGGCGATGATGAGGATGCCCTTTTTCCGGGCGGTGTCGCACAATTGTTTCAAGGGACCGGCAGAATTTTTATTTTCCACACCCAGACTCAGGTGGATGATGTCAAACTTTCGGTGGACACACCACGCTAATGCCTGGGTCAATACCGGTACCGATGTGCCCAGATCTTGGCTGAAAATTTTTACGGCATACAGACTGGCATCCGGCACTTTTTCCTTAATAATACCCGCAATGGCCGTGCCGTGGCCGATGTTGTCCATAAAATCGTCGGTTTGCTTCACCTGATCGGTTTTCGGATCGGTTTCGTACCCGTGCCCCCCGGTGATGGGCCCCACATGGGGGTGTCCTGGGGTAATGCCGCTGTCGATGATGGCGATTTCAGGCGTCATGGGTAAATTCTTGGGGGCTGCCCTGGAAAATAAGGCCGTCATTGCCCAGGACCACCAGATGATGGGCATGGCTGATGGCTGTTTTCCGGTGGCTGACCAGGATAATCGTTTTGTTTTTCATCAGGTTTTTCAGGGTTTGCTTGATGCCTTGTTCTGCGGTTTTATCTAAAAAGGCCGTGGCTTCGTCCAGGATCAGGATTTTGGGATCCATCAGAATGGCCCTGGCAATGCTCAGTCGCTGTTTTTGCCCTCCGGAAAGGCGGGTGCCCCGGTCCCCCACAAGGGTGTCATACCCTTTGGGCAGCGATTGGATGAATTCATGGATCTGGGCGGCTTTGGCCGCTTTTTTTACGGTTTCGATATCTGCATCCGGTTTGAAAAACCGGATATTTTCCAGAATGGAGGTATGAAACAAAAAGGTTTCCTGGGAGACCATGGCCACCTGGGTCCTGAACCAGTTTCTGTCCAGGCTGTGGATCTCCTGTCCGCCCCAGGTGATGGTGCCGGCATCCGGGGTGTAGAGCCGCATGAAAAGGTGGCACAATGTGGTTTTTCCGATGCCGCTGTCCCCGGCAAGGGCTGTTGTTTTCCCATGGGGAATGGTAAAGGACAGATTCTTGAACACCGGGGTTTGGCCGTCATAGGAAAAATCCAATCCCTCTATGGCCAGGTCCTTGGCGGACAACGCCGGGCTCAGCACCTGATCTCCGGTCTGATCCGCACAGGGGGAAATATCCAGGATTTCACGGACCCGTTTCAGGGCGACCTTGGACTTTTGAATGGACAATATTCCGTCCAGCAGCCCCTGGAGGGGACCGAATACCCGGCCCTGGTACACGGAAAAGGCCACCAGGGTGCCGATGGTTAAATTTCCTTCCAGGACCTTCCATCCGCCAAACCCGAACACGATTAAGGTGTTCACAATGGCAAAGACCGTGGGTACGCAACCGGAAACCGCCCCCAGCACCTGGAACCGGAGCAGCAGGTCCAGGACCCCGGACTGTTTGGCAGACAGTTTTTCGTTTTCGCAATTTTCTGCGCCAAAGGCCCGGATGGCCGCTGTATTGGACAGGGATTCAAATAAAAAATGGGCAATACCAGCATTGGTTTTGGCAAGATCCTCGGAAAGGGTGAAAAGTTTGGGTTTGATGGCCTGGACCACCCAGACGGCAAAGGGCAGGATGGCAAGGCTCATCAGGGCCATTTCCCAGTTCAGCCAGAACAGGATGACGGCCGTGATGATGAAGGTTAAGGCATCAAACAGGTATCTGGGGAAAATATCCGTGATCAGTGCCTGGATATCGGCCATATCCGAGGCAATCCTGGAATAAATATCCCCAATTTTGTTTTTTGAAAAATAGACCAGGGGGATTCTTTGCAGATGGCCGAATAGGTCTTCTCTCATGGCAAAAAGAATCCGGGCCGAGTATTTGGTATACAGGTACCGGTTGCCGACCCTGACCCCGAATCCCACCACAAGCAGCAGAATCAATACCCCCAGGACCGGAAAAAGAATCCCGGGTTGATGCCCCAGGAACACCTGGTCGATGAGGATTTTGGCAAACCAGGGCTGAAGCATGCCAAGGGCCGTGCTCAAGGCGCTTAAGATTAAAGAAAAGATCAATATCTTTTTGTGGGGTTTCAGGTAAGACCCCAGATACCCCATCTGCTCTCGGATAGAGGGATCAACCGGTTTTTTTTCAGTGTTTCCTGAAGTAGCACATGTATCCTGAATCACAGTATTCAGGGGTTTGGCGTAGCTGTCTGGCATAATCGATTATCCTGTTGCGGTTTTGGGTTTGCAGCGCCTTGTCCCGGACGGCTTTGACCAGTTGCAGGCTGCCCATTTTCCGGTGAAACGATGCTTCTCTTCCTACTAATTTAACGGCGGTGACGCCCCAGTCTTTGAAGTCGCCGAATTGACACAGACTGCAGGGGCCGTTGGGCAGACCGTCCTGTTGGAAACTGGAGCCGCAATTGTTCTGATACCAAAGATAGGTTTTAAAGTGTGCCAGGCGTTCTTTTAAATCCGGGTAAACGATTTCATTTCCGGTTCCGGGGCTGTGGGTTTCCAGGGGCGTGATTGACCAGTCGGTAAGGCAAAATGCGCCCAGGGTGTGGCTGGTCTGGCAGAATCCTTCTTCAAAATAGCATCCGTCGTTCACCGCGAATACTTCAAACTCCATGTCATTCCTGTGCTTTGTGACGATGGCCTCTATTTCAGGCAGGGTCAACTGGCGGGGCAGAATAACTCGCTTAACCCCCAGGGATTTGTAAAACGGTACGGAAAAGGAGTTGAAACAGGCACCCAGACTGCTTAAATGAATCCGCAGGCCCAGGTTCAGCCGGGACAGTTCAACCAGCAGGTTCAAATCCGAAACAATTAATGCGTCAACGCCCATGTCCGCAAGCCGGCCGCACAAGGTTAGCATATACGCCATGCTGCTTTCAGGATAAAACGAGGCATTCAGGGTGATGCTCACTTTGACGGCATTTCCATGGGCCACAGCGATCAGGGTCTCAAGATCCTTAAATGACGTGATGTTGGCCTGGTCCGGGCTTCTTCGGTTCATCCACAGGTTTTCACTGAAAATCTCGTCCCATTCCTTTGTTTTTAAGCCGCAGTACAGTTCATCCGCACCGTTGGAAATCAGCATTTCCAGCTCTTCAAGGGAGCGGATGGGGGTAATGATATTCATGCCAGCCCCCCTTGCCAGACCAGGCGCAGTCCATGGGTTTTGGCGGTTCTAAGAAGATGTCCCAGCATGGATGCCGTGTAGGGATAGAATATGGTGTTGCCGTTTTGAAGCAGATCCGGCCCATTACCCGGATGGCTGAGTTTGAACCGGTGGGTGGTGCAGGGGGCGTGGCAGCCGGCACTGAAATTGAACTTGGCATCAGCTTGGCCGTTCATTCCCGCTGTAATGCAGGCCCGGCCTGTTGTGACATAACCAAAGGGGAAATAAACGGAAACGTCAAAGTTTGAACCCTTCATTGCCAAAGCGTCCGGATCGAGATCGGCATGGGGAAAGAGATCCTGCTCAAATCTTTGAATGCCAAGGCTTTTGGCCAGGCCTCTCATATTGGCATGTTGGAATGAGCAGTCATTGAAGCAGGCAGCGGTTGCTGCCGGGGTGATGCTTTTTGTGTTCAGACGGGGATCTTTAAAGCCTTTATTGAAAAGTCGCCCCATGGACAGACTGAATCCGGGAAATGTTTGTTTCAGATAAAGCAGGACACCCAGATCGTTCACCACCACTTCAGCGGCATGATCCCACTGATGAAATGTTTCAAACAATTTACCCCAGGCCTTGATGCAGCCGTCGGTGAGAACCGGGGTCAAAAGGGTGACGGGCAATCCTTTTTGATCCGCTGCTTTTAACTGATCTTTTAGACCTTTCACATCCGGCAGACGCTTGGGACAGAATTCGTCGCCGATATAGATACGGTCGGGTTGGGACACGATCTCTTCAATATCCTGGTGGTGAAAATCACTTTCAGGGAAAAAGGTTTTAAGGCTTTTCCACGGCAGGACTGATTCATTGTCTGTGGTGCCACTCTCCCAGTGCCGGGCGATTTCCATGTTTGATCCTTTCATCAGTCGGCCTGGGCCGTGACCGGCTCAAAAAATTTCTGCCCGTTTCTCATCTCATGGTTGTGACAATCTTTGCAGGGTTGGGCCGCAATGTTTTTAATCAGCTTTTTGTGTATCCGGACCTGGTCTTCCAGCTTATGGTTTTTAACATTTTTACAGGAAAAACACCGGGAATTGGGGACATGGCTCCAATAGCCCGGTTCTTTGTCCACTTCAAGAAAAAGAGGCTCTTCCTTGGGAGGGATCGGGGTATCCGGATCCCGCTTGAAATGCTCGACAAAAAACCGGACAGCGGATTTGTTCATGTGCATCCATCCCTTAAATCCGGAATCGAAGTGGCATTTGGCACAGTTGCTGTGGTTCTTGGCCGTTCCTGAGTCCTTCCATTTTTCAATGGGCGCTTTCATTTCATGACAACCGACACAGGTTTTATCCTGAACGTACACCACTGATAATTCATGGGCAGCCAGTGCGATGGCAGGCAGAACAATGACGATGAGGATTAGGATTAACTTTTTTTTGGATTTGGATTGCATACTTATATTATGTTTCCTCTTTCAATAGCGCGATTTTTGAACGAAGCGGGCCGGAATTTTCCCGACCCGCTCAAAAAAGATTATTTTTTGGACAGCATTTGAGTGACTACCCCGTCGGCCATCAACGGAATAATAGTCAGCAATTCCATGGAATCGGCATCAAACACACTTATGTCGGGCCCGCCGGGACCGGCATAGATTTTTTTCCCGTCGGGCGTAATGGCCACCGTATAGTTGGTACCGGTTTCCAAATGGGCCACCTTCAGGGTTTCTCCGGTGGTCCGGTCCACCTTGATTAACTCATCCATGACTGCATAGATGTATTTTTGATCAGGCGACAACACACTGGAATAGGCAAACCAGACGTCTTTGCCCCTCAGCTCGTCCATTTTTCCGTTATTTTTGTCAATGAAAAAGTAGCCCAATCCCTTTGCATCATAGAAGGGGTTAACAAAGATGCCGTGGTCACCGGGACTGCCGGGCTGCCAGTTGGCCAGACAGTTTTTCATATCCTCGGGCTTTTTCGCGTTCAAAAAAGGCATGAGCATATCTCTTTTACCGGTTTTCAGGCTGATCCGTTCAATGTCCTGGCCCACCAGGATCAAGTGATCAGGATCATTTCTCAAGACCACCGGCTGGGTATAACTGGTGGGAATGGGATAATTTTTAACCATTTGTTTTTTTTCGATGTCGTAGACCACCAGTTGATCGGGCAGAACATTCAACCGGGGAATATTCTGTTTTTTCTTGACAATGGAGCAGCAGAGAAACAATTTTTTCCCGTCATTGGATATGTTCATGCCGAAAATGGACACCTTGCTCAACTCCGTTGAAAACGGATAGGTTTCAACCAGGGTGTTGGTGCCGGTATCCACGGCATAAATGGAGTGAATCGCGTTCAGGTACAACCGCTTGCCGTCGGACGAGCAGGCAGTGTTGATGATGAAATCATTGAACTCAATGGTTTTGATGACCGTGTCTGTTTCGCAGTCAATGACCTGGACGGCATTGTTTACCACGGCGTAAATATAATCCTTGGCCCCTGCGGTGGAGGCGCTCAGGAACGCCAGGATGCAGGTCGTGATCAAGATCAGAACTATCTTTTTCATCCCGTATCTCTCCTTTTATCGTTTGTTTATAAAATTCAGGTTTCTCCAGTCCCGTTCAATGGCCTGGCACTGGTTCTGGTAATTGGGAAAGTTGGTCACATTGTCCGGGGTCTGGGCCGGCCACCAGCAGGTCCCGGAGCAGGCGCTGAAATCCCTGGCACTGGACAGGCAGTTGCTCATAGGGGTCTCGGGCCGGGGATTGGTTTCCCATCCAGTGTCAAATATGGTGGTGCAGCCGATGGGCATGCTGGTCATGATGGGATCGTCCGACATTCCCTGGACCTCATGCGCTATTTTTTTTGCTTTTTTATTCAGTGGTTTTAAACCTTTTTTCTTCATCTGATCCTCCTTAAGTATTTGTAAAGGCATCGTATTGGCTTGTTTCTTGAATTGGTAACCCCCATGTTAAAATATGTAGGTCATGCGCAGGTAAGTCCAGGAGCCTTTGGTATAGGCGTCTGAATCCACATCGTGCATATACCTCAAATTGAGGATGAGATTTTCCTGAAGTGCATAACCCAGGTTAATGCCCAATTTTAGATTTTCACCTTGGGTGCCGGAAAGGGTGTTACCGTTGGGGTCTTCAATATCATCAAAGTCTTTCCACCAGGCAGCCTGAACGCCGATACGCAGCTTGTCCGTTACCCCGTATGCAACCACTGCTTCCAGCTCAAAGGCATCGGACAAGTCGTTTGCGTCACTGTCTTCGTCTTTTTGCCAATAGTTAAGGCAGACATCCAAGGACCAGGGGCCCGGGTACCAGCCAAAGGCCAATTGATGCTGGAACCACCAGGAATCATTGGACACTTCGTCACTTCCCGTGGGCGTATAGGCAAATTCCCAAAACGACAGAAAGGTCTGGGTTTCAAAATTTTCATATAAAAATATAAACGGACCGACCACCAGATCCCCGACACCGCTTAGGCTTTCGTCATTGTCGATGGAAACATGCTGAAACGGGATGACGCCGTTGACTCCCCAGGTTTTTCCAAACACTTTCCCGGCAAAATAGACCGGTCTGAAAGCGGCATAACTGATGTTTGTTCCAATATCAACGGTCTTCCCGTCCTGGTCTTCATACTCCGGCAGATGCATGTATCCGAAATAAGAGACCAGCACCGTTGTACCTACGGGTGCTGATGAATTGTCCAGGGGGTCCAGGACATCGGCTGAAGCCGGGGCCGTCAATCCGGCAAAAGCGATCAAAACAAACAGAATAAGTATTAATTTTTTCATTTTTATCCTTTCTCTATATTTTAAATTCTTTCCATTGGTTCATATTATTGATTCTGGCAGCGGCTCATGTCCTCTGAGCAGGGACAGGTTGTCCAGAAATTCCGGAGCCTGTACACAAAGCCGGGCATATGCGTTCAGACCGGTTTCAATCCACGATTTAATCCATTGGCAATAGTGCAGATTGGGCGAAAGCAGGCTTCCCTGACGGATACCGGCTTCATGGTAACAGCCGCCGGCACAGATGGATGCGGCCCAGCAGCCCTCACAGGGCTTTTTATTGGAAAGCCCCGCATCTTTCCTGAACGTTGTCAGTTTGGCCCGTTTAAAACCGTTAAAGACATCGCCCATGTGGGCGGCCTGGTCGTGGGTCAGCCGCTGGCACAGGAAAAGCCCCCCTTCTGGGTCAACGGAAAACATACCCATCCCTGCACCACAGGGGTAATGCCTGACCTCGCCTTCGTGCAGGTTGACCAGAAGATCAACCAGGTTGGTGAATCCCAGGAATCGGTTTTCCAGTGCCATCTCCACAAAGAGATCCGACACGGTTTGAAACTGATCCAGCAGCACATCCATTTGACCCTTGTCCAGCATAAATCCATTTTCTCCGGTGGTCACCGGTGAAAAGCCTGCTTCGGCAAACCCCAGATCCAGCAGATGGGTCAGGGATTGATAAATATCTCCCACCGCTTTGGCCAGGGTGACCCGGGCCACCACGGGCTTGGTCATGCCGGCACCCAGCAGTTTTTTGACCCCGGGCAGAATCACATCATAGGATGGCGATCCGTCCGGGAAACGGCGGAACCGGTCGTGAACGGTCCTGTTGCCGTCAATGCTCACGGTCATGCCGATCCGGTGTTCCCGGATGAATGCGATCACCTTGTCGGTCAAAAGGGTGCCGTTGGTGGTCATGGCATAGGAGATCTTCTTTCCTGAATCCAGGGCTTTGCCGTCTGCGTAGGCAATGGTGTCCGATATCAGTTTTGTACTGAGCAGGGGCTCCCCGCCAAAGAAAACCAATACCAGATCCAACAGGTTTCCACTGTTGTCAAAAAGAAAATCCACGGCCTGCCGGGCCACGGCCTGGTCCATGGATGTGGAGACGCGGTTGGTGTCGTTCCCGTTATCATGGTAACAATACCGGCACATGAGGTTGCAGGCCTCGGTGACATGGAGAACCAGGGTGTTGATGGGCGTGTCAACCGGGTATTCCGGTTGTTCCCTGGCCGATGTCCCTTCGGATATCAGGACATGACTTGCCAGAAGGTCGCTCCACAATGCATGTTTTTCCCTATTTGTCCCTTCCACAACAGCAAACAGATCGGATTGTGTAAAGGCTTGTCCGGCCGCGCCGTGATCCAAAACAGATCCGGCAGGGGATTCGGGTTCCAGTTCAAATATGGTCCCGGTCCGTGTTAAAAAGACAAATTCTTTGCCCTGGGCCGTAAAACGTTTATGATCTGCAATTTTTACCTGTTCCATGGTCTGCCTATTTTATTTGGGGGATAAAATCTGGAACCGTGACTGCCAATCTGACCTTGTCGGTCAATTTGCCTGATCCGTTTTCAAATGAAGCGGTTACGGCAATGAGGCCCACGCCTTCTCTGTGCTGCTTTCTGGTTTTAATGGGCGCATAGGTGGTTAGCGGTGTATAAAGCCCATTGGCGATGGGGGCGTTCAGGTATTGCATGTCATCATCGTCTTCCCGGGTTTTTTCCTCTGACAGGCTCCATTGGGCATTAACGGGATCCAGGACCAGGTCGTCCGCAGTTCCCTGCTTGCCGTCCGGGCCAAAGGAAATCCCCCGTGCAACAAACTGGACCCCCTGGGGCGGATAGGCATCACCACAGCTGACCCGCGCCCGTCCGATACGGGGGGACACGGTAATGGCATCGACTTTCTCAAATACCTTAAGCCCTTTGTAGTTCAGATTTTTTAAATTGATGTCAACCATTCCCACAGACGCCTTTGGGCTCACATCCACGGTCACGGTCAGGCCGGACGGGCTGGACTGGACAATGTCCAACGCCTTTATTCCGGCATTGGAAAAGGACAGATCCGCCAGGGACGGATTGGCCGGCAGATTGACGCCTACCAGGGTCAGGGTCAGGGGTTTGCCGGTATTTTTTTTCAGGCTCTGGGGAAAGGCGGCCATGAGTTGCGCCGGCCCGTCGGCCTTGTAAAAAGATTCATTGCCGTAAGCATTGGTATCCTGAACCACGGACCACCATTTTCCAGCGAACTCGCCGGTGGCGGCATCCAGGTCAAACACGCCTTCAACCTGTCCGGTTGACGAGGTTGGGGTCAGTTTGTATCTGAGATGGTATTCGCTGTACAGGGTGGCTGTTCCCACGGAAGAAACGGAAACTCCGTTCTGGTATTGTACTTTTTTCTGGATACTGTACTCGTCTTCTCCTTTGGCTGTGTCCGGGGTCAGGGTGTAGGTGCCCTGGTAATAACCCACTCCGGGATGATATCCGGCAATGTTCCAGGAACCTGTCAAATCCTGATCTTTTCTGTTTTTAAGCCAGTCCTGGTATTCAGGGGTGTCAAAGGAGAACAGTTTGGACAGGTGCTGGTTTAGTTCCTTGGACTCTTTGAACCAGTTCATTTCCCGCATCTGGGGTACGGTGCTGGGATAGTAACCCAGGTGAAGGTTCCGGACCTCGTTCCACTGGCTTGGTGTATTCCGGTGGGACTTGATTTTCCCATAGGTGTGGCACCGGACACAGGCCGTAAAAATGCGCAGTTCTAAATCATTTTTTGGAATCTCCCTGTACTGGCTGTTTTCATCGCTGTTTATATACGCAACAGCCCTGGATTCCGCCGGTGTCAAGCACAGGTCCCGGCTCAGTTCTTTAATGACCGGATAAAATTCCTCGTCACTTAACGGAGCACTGTTGAGGCGGATCATCCGGTCCACCACCACTTTCCACTCTTCCATTGTCTTGCGCGTTTCTTCAATCACCTCAAGACGGCCCTGGGGATCTGGTTTGTGGCAGGCCGCACAGTTTTGCCGAACCATGGATTCTTCGTTAAAAAGAACATCTCCAAAAGCGGTCGACCCTGCTAACAGCACTGATAGCAGCAGGATGACTCCCATTTCCCATTTTGTTTTTTTGCTCATAAATTCATTCTCCTTATTTTTATATGAAAGTCTTCAGCTATCAGCCATCAGATATCAGTGAAACGCTGACTCCTGAAGGCTGACAGCTGATAGCTTTCGATTATCCCTGTGGTGGCTTGGCCACACTGACCACCTGGTTTACGGTATAGGCCTTGAGGCCCTCAAGGCCAAATTCAGATCCCACACCGGACAGCTTGACCCCGCCGAAAGGTGCCATGGGGTGCAGTTTTCCATGGGCATTGACCCAGACCGTACCGGCTTCAAGGCGCATGGCCACTTCTTTGGCCTTTACCGGATCATTGGACCATGCCGATCCTCCCAGCCCCACATCAAGGGCGTTTGCCCGTTCCACAGCCTCATCAACCGTTGAATATTTGATAATGGGCAGCGCCGTGCCAAACTGCTCTTCTTTAACCAGGTCCATGTCGTCGGTCACATCAGCCACCAGGGTCAAAGGATAGAAGTATCCCGGACCGGAAGCGGGCTCTCCTCCGCACAGCACCCGGGCACCCTGTTTTTTTGCATCATCCACATATTGTTTGACAATTGCCAGCTGCGGCGCATTGCCCAGGGGCCCGATAAGATGGGTTTCATCCAGGCCGTCGCCCACGGGAATCTTGTTTACGTATTCGGTGAATTGTTCACAGACCGTGTCATAATCATCCTCATGGACATAGAGACGTTTCAGTGACGCACAGGTCTGGCCGGCATTGATGAAGCATCCCCAGAACAAGGGTTCCAGCAAGGGGGTGATATCGGTTTCCGGCAGGATAATACCGGCATCGTTGCCGCCCAGTTCCAGGGTCAGGCTTTTTAGATTGGACGCTGCCCGGCCCATGATGGTTTGTCCCACGGGAATGGAGCCGGTAAACACGATCTTGTCGATCTCCTTGTGGGCTGACATGGCATTTCCGATGTCGGAACTGCCCGATACCACATTGAGGACCCCCGGGGGCAGCACGTCATTGAGCAGTTCCACCAGGCGCAGGGTGGACAAAGGCGTGTAGGAAGCCGGTTTCAGTACCACGGTACACCCCACCCGGATGGCGGGCATGATGTGCCAGACCGCAATGAGCAGGGGCCAGTTCCACGGCGTGATGGACCCCACAACGCCGATGGGTTTTCTGACCAGTTCAATGGTCTCCTCCGGGTTGTCGTCCACAAGTTCCGTCTCAAGCTTCAGGGATGCCGTAACCTGGGTCCAGGCCTTGCATCCGCCGGCCTCAAACATGGAGCCGGGGCCGGAAAGGGTCTTGCCCTGTTCACGGGTGATCAGCCGGGCCAGTTCCACCTGGTGCTGTTCAATAATACCGGCCATCTGGTTCATGATCTCCACCCGTTTTTCATCGGCCATGCCCGACCATGCCGGGAACGCCTTCCGGGCCGCTGCAACCGCTTCATCCAGCTGCTCAACCGTGCCCTTAGGGCATTGGGCAAAAACCTCGCCCGTTGCCGGATTGATCACGTCGAATGTAGTGTCTGAAAACACTTTCTCGCCATTGATGATCATTGCATAATCCGTCATTTATTCCTCCTTATTCAAAATAGCGTTTTTCCACTGCATACAAATTTGGTGCCCGGACCGGCCGGAGGCGGGGTGCTCATGTTTTTTGAAAGAGCAATCTGTTGAAAACATACAAAATTGAACAACTTTATTTTTTTCCTAAATTATAAACTGATGGCGATTTTGGGTTGCGGTTTATTTCCGGCCGGGAAAACACCATAAAAAATCCGAAATTTTGGACGCACTCTTGGCTTTGCCCAAAATTATAGCGGGGCTTCAGACGGTAGTTTTAACGAAAAGGCTTGTCCCGTAAGTATTATGATAGTGTCCAAACTTTTGGACCGGACTGGGAGGGACCTTGCTTTATGTGGTTTATTGTGTAAAAACGGACCAGGTTTTGAGCATAGATATCCGTATTAACCTGGAAAAATGGAGGACGTACCGTGGCCGCCATCCTGATCGTTGATGACGATCCTATTTTTTGTACCCCTTTTACGGCTTACCTAAAAAAACTGGGGCACCAGTGCCAAACGGCCCAGACGTTTTCCCAGGGGGCGGCACTTGTCCGGGACATGGATTTTGACGTGGTGTTTTTGGATGTACTCCTGCCTGATGCCAATGGTCTGGAGTGCATCAATTATTTTATTAATGCCCCGTCATCCCCGGAATTGATAATCATCACCGGAAAATCGGAAATTTCAGGAGCGGAAATGGCCCTGGAAAACGGGGCCTGGGATTATCTGGAAAAACCGCCTGCCTACGATGACGTCAAACTCACCCTGAAGCGGGCATTGCAGTTTAGGGACAATAAAATGGTCTCGCCCACCCGGGAAGGTTTCAAATCGGATTTTATCATCGGCCGGAGTCCTGTTTTGAAAAAATGCCTGGATCTGGTGGCCAAATCGGCCCGGACAGACGGTAACCTTTTTATTTCCGGAGAAACCGGTACCGGTAAGGATTTGATCGCCAATGCGGTTCATCTGAATAGTGAAAGAGCTGGCGCCCCGTTCATTGCCGTGGACTGCACCAACCTGCCGGACACCCTGGTTGAAAATCTGCTGTTCGGCCATGCCAAAGGCGCCTTTACCGGTGCTATAGACAAAAATGACGGACTGATCAAACAGGCAGACAAGGGTACCCTGTTCCTCGACGAGGTCGGGGACCTGTCTCCGGCCGCTCAGAAATCCATTTTAAGGGTGCTCCAGAACAAAACATTCCGCCCTTTGGGCATGAATAAGGAAGTAAGCTGTGATTTCAGGCTGATTTCCGCCACCAACCGGGATTTACAAGCTATGGTGGGGCAGGGGACGTTCAGGAAAGACCTTTTCTATCGCCTGGTCACCCACCACATTCACCTGCCCCCTTTGCGGGAACGGCCCGATGACATCGTGCTTCTGGCCGAGTATTACATGGAAAAAACCTGCGCCCAGTTTGGTATCCGGCCAAAGACCATGTCCGATGATTTCATTGATACCTTGATGGTGTACGACTGGAAAGGCAATATCAGGGAATTGATCTCCGTGCTCCATGCTGCCGTGGCCAGCGGCCTGAACGAACCCCGGCTCAATCCCCACCATCTGCCCGTGGCCCTGAGGATTTTTTCCAGGAAAAAGACATGGGAGGAACAGCGCCCCCTGGAACAGGGCATTGAAAACGGGCTCGGGACGGATGAAACCAGATTTCCCTGTCTGAAGGATTTCAGGCACCTGAATGAATCCCAGTACCTGGATGCCTTGGTTCGGTTGTCCGGGGGACTTATTGAAAAAGCCTGCGCCATGGCTGGGGTATCCCGGTCTGGACTCTACCACCTGTTGGAAAAGCATAACAAAAAATTGAATCCATCAAAATCGGATTAAGGCAATATGGATTGTCAGATTTTTGTTCCGCTATTTTCATTGTTTTATAGGTTCCATGGAGTTCTAACTGTCACCACCAATAACAAAAGTAGTGGTCGCCTGTATTGTTAAGGGGTTTAGTGAGATATAATAGACATATTGTGGGGTTCTCTTTTCCTCAAAGATTTATATTTTTTCAATATTAATTGCTTCCTATTTTTTTTCGAAAGCTAGCCTAAACCCAATCCACGTACGTCGATCCAGTGCTTTCCGTTGAGAGTATTTTCTTGGATCGATTTTGTGTATAGTTATTCTTCTCTTTCTTTTATGAGATTTACTATCATTCAACCATTCGATAACATTACCTCTCAGGTCAAAGTGTCCTCCTGCACCCTTGCCCATG
>Ga0193964_1000596_pt1 | contig 17340 bp, 14 predicted proteins | sample FB_7_MG_FD_140323 | JGI IMG/M metagenome (GOLD analysis project Ga0193964, IMG submission 140323) | Microbial mat bacterial communities from the Broadkill River, Lewes, Delaware, United States - FB_7_MG | ecosystem: Environmental > Aquatic > Freshwater > River > Microbial mats | place: USA... | reverse complement strand
TTTTGAAAAGGGCCGCATTCCATTGGGAGGCGGCCTTAGGACCGCAGATTAAATAATTTGTCTTTTGGCCCATCTACTTCGTTACATCAAAGGCCCAATAGACCTGCTATTCAACCTTTAATGCGCCTTGTAGATGAACTAAAATTCGGCGTTATTTCTGTCCAACTTATTTAATCTGCGGTCCTTAATTTCAGGCAACCTTTAACAGCGCTTCTACTTCCTCCATCCGGCAGGTGAATTCCGCGATGATTTTTAATGTATCTTCGGCTGAAATGCCTATATGCTCCATGGCCTGCCGGTGGAATCGATACGCAAGTCCGTCCGCCCCCACTCCCATGCCCATCATCATACATATGCAATCGGACAGATAGACCACAGCGAGATCCTTGTCCCTGACCATGGTCTCGCTGGTCAGATGATGATTACGGATGATGCCGACCATTTTAGGGGAGAATTTCCACATTTTGGCAATCATGCCACCAAGCTCGGCATGGTTCACGCCAATAATCTGCTTTTCGGCCTCCATAAAACTGAAATTTTCATTGACCACCAGATTATATATTTTTTCAAAGCCATCCTGGACAAATTTATCCAGAACGGTTTTACCGATATCCTTGAGAAGTGAGGTTGTGAATATGCTGTTTTTATTGGGCAGGTCCAATTGGTCCGCCACCTGTTTTGCAATGAGGGCCGACGATACGGAATACTTCCATAACGCGCCTTCGTGCAGATCATAACCTTTCTGGTTGCCTTTGGTTACCTGGGCGCTTACTTTGAGCATTACCAGGTCCACAAGACGATCCGTGCCTACCATGGTGGCTGCTTCCTGGATGGTTTCGGCGGGATGTTTCAAACCAAAGTATGCGGAATTGGCCGTTCGAAGGATCTCTGCGGTAATGGCAGGATCGTACTGGATGATTTTGGTGATGTCTTTCATGGATGCGTTGGGGTTATCTACGACTTCCAAAAGGGAGTTTACTACGGCAGGGATGGGTCTTAGATTTTTTATTTCCTTGATCAGTACTTGCAGGCTGGTCATAACCGCACCTCCCCTAATCCGGATGTTTTCAGATAAATATTTCCGGAGGCGATTTCCATTTTTACTGTCCGGTTTGAATACCCCCCCACAGCCTGTTTCCAGACGGCAACATCGTTTTTGTTCAATATCTGCATCAGTGCTGAATAGTTTTGTCTGCCGAGGTTGAAAATGCCTTCCTGCTCCATAATTTCAGCTCCGCCTGCAACAAAAACTTTAATTTTGGATTTTTCGGCACCCAGTGCATATGCTTGCTTGAACAGCGCGGGAATGCCGGTATCTGCGAACATGAACGGATTGTTTTTTGCCTTTACGGCATCAATGGCGGAGTTCGGCAACATATAGTGAAGCATCCCACCTACTCCGGCTTGGAGGTCATATATTGCAAGCCCGATGCATGAACCAAGCGAGTATGTCACAATGGTATCACCGGGCTGGTTGCTGACTTTCATATCTGCTACACCTACGATGTGTTCCATGTTACCTCGATTTTTTAGAATAAGTGCCAGCTGGATGTGTTCCCATATGATGGAAATCAAAAGGGATATAATTACCAATCCTCTTACAATTTAGAGTTATGTATTGTATTTTCAAGGTATTATAATAAAGTTGTCAAAATCGTAAATAAAATGTAACTATTAGCGGTCGAATTCGTTTGCATGTTTACGGCTTTAAATCTCGCCGGGTTCCGGTTGCTTTCTTCTGGCGGTGCTTTTTTTCAAAAAATCGACCAGGTTCTGCAAGGAGACAAAGGCGCGAGAGCGACTGCGTCAGACGTTTTTTTTATCTCTTAAAACCCCTATCTTTTATATCATTGTTCAAATTTTTGTCAATTAGCGTTTCCTTCCCAGTAAAACTCTATTGAGGCTTTTTCTGATAATGGAAATTGTGAAAAGTGCCCATGCCATTTTTCATGTCTTTTGAAAAAGATAATCCAGTCAAAATAATTGATTCCGGCTAAAAGGTGTCTACAGGCTGAATTTTTCAGCCGCTTTTTGCATGAGGTACTCGCCGATAGGCATGGCAGATGTGGCCGCCGGAGAAGGTGCATTACACACATGAAGCGATCTCTCTGTCTCTGCGAAAAGAAAATCATGAACCAACGATCCATCGTTCATCACTGCCTGTGCTCTGATACCTGCCGGATAGTGTGTTAAATCTTTGAGCTTAATCTGCGGGCAGTATTTCTGCACCCGTTTCAGATATCCTCTCTTATACACAGAGTCTATCATTTCATTTATCCCGCTTTTCAAGTTGGCTTTTACAACTTTCCAGAATCCCGGAAATGTCATCATCTCATGAACATCTTTGAAGCTGAAGTTAATACTGCCGTACCCCTCTTTTTTCCACCCTAGGACAGCATTGGGGCCAACGGTGAAAGCGCCGTCCACCATAGGTGTCAGGTGCACGCCAAGGAAAGGAAGTTCTGGGTCTGGGATAGGATATACCAGCCTTTTTACTATGCCCTGCTTCTCAGCGGGAAGCTGGTAATATTCTCCTCTGAAAGGAATAATCCGGAAGTCCACATCGATATTCATCATTCTGGTGAGCCTGTCTGCCATAAGTCCGCCGCAGGCTATCAGCCTGGACGCTTCCACGGTCACTGGCCCGGCATTCACCATAACCCCCCGGTCGGATTCTTTTATATCAGTAACGTTTGCGTTGTAATAGATCTTGCCGCCAAGCGCTTTAAACATGTTTACCATGTGTCTGGTCACTGCAAGATAATCTGTAATGGCGGTATCCTTTACAAACAAAGCCCCTTTTCCTACAATATTCGGCTCCATCTCTTTGAGTTGTGCCTGCGAAATCTCTGTGATGTTGATTTCGTTTTTAATGCATCTTCTACGCAGACTTTCCATCCGCTTCATTTCCAGATCACTGGTTGCCACCAGCAGCTTACCGCACTGCCGAAAGGGCAGATTATTTTTAAGGCATAGCTCTTTTGTGATCGCTGCGCCCTTTTTACAGAACCCAGCCTTCAAACTTCCGGGTTCATAATAGACTCCAGCATGAACCACGCCAGAGTTGTGTCCTGTCTGGTGATGTGCGCAGTCACTTTCTTTTTCCAGAATAATAACGTTCTGATTCAAAAATTTTGTTTTTAGCTGCAGGGCTGTGGCAACGCCCACTATTCCGCTGCCGATAATCACTAAATCTGTTTTAATACGTTCCATGTCTATCTCTCTATTTCCAGCCCTTATCAAAAACATGGCTTAGCCGTGTTCCCATAAGGACTGCACGTTTTATGAACTTCTGCGATTCATTGAGCTGAATAGTAAAAAAGCCCTTAATAAAAGGGCTTTTAATGATAAACGTTCGGCTTTAGTTTATGATGATTCTAAAAGGGGATATCATCATCCGGGATGGATGGGGCTCCCCCGTCCGGGATGCCGGGCTGGGCAGGTCCCTGGAAATTATCTGAATTGGGTGCGGGTGCCGGCCGGTTCGGGGCATATCCCCCCCCACCGCCGTTATCCGGCTGATTCTGATATCCGCCGCCTCTCTGGTAACCTGATCCCCCGGTGCCAGGCCCGGGACCAGACTGGCCGCCGCCATCCCGGCTGCCCAGGAACACGAAGTTTGAAACCACAATTTCTGTGGTGTAATTGGTGTGACCATCTTTTTCCCAGGACCGGGTCTGCAGCCGGCCTTCTATATAAACTTGCTTCCCCTTGGACAGATATTTTTCACAGACTTCAGCCTGTTTGCCAAACACCACAATCTTGTGCCATTCGGTTTTGTCCTGGCGTTCCCCTGTATTTTTGTCAGTCCAGGATTCAGAGGTGGCAAGTGAAAAATTCACAACTGCTAAGCCCTGCTGGGAATATCTGATTTCAGGGTCTCTTCCCAAATTACCGATGAGGATGACCTTGTTTAAACCTGCCATATTCAACTCTCCTTTTTATCTAAATTCGTGTCTGAGGAAACTTGTGTTTGGATGAAAAGTTGCCCAGATGCAAGGCGCAGAAAAATTTGGAACCGGAGCAACCTCATGGGTGTGAGGATTGCAACTTTTTTTGCAACGCCGCAGGTGGGTGACTTTTCGTTCAAGCAATTAATAATCCAGGGAAGACACTTCCAACGCATGCTTCTGGATAAAATTACGCCGGGGCTCTACCTCTTCACCCATGAGCAGAGTAAATATTTCGTCTGCCTTTTCTGCATCTTCAATATCCACCCTGAGCATAATCCGTTTTTCCGGATTCATGGTCGTTTCCCATAGTTGGTCCGCGTTCATCTCTCCTAAACCTTTGTAACGCTGTATATTGATTCCCTTTTTGGCTTCGGCCATGAGAAATTCATAAAGGCCGTTTAAATCATCAAGGGTCGTTACGGTTTTTGCATCAGCCGCCTTTGAGGACATGGAAAAGGGTGGTTGGTTCTGGTCTTTTATTTTTTCATAGGCCTGGCGCATTTTTTGATAGTCGCTGGTGCTAAGAATGTCTCTTCCCACCCGCAGCAGCTTTGTCTGCCCTGTATTGTCCAGAATATCCATTTCATAAATGTTGCGTTCCTGATCAAATTCGATTTCCTGGGGGGTGTATCCTTTTTCTTTCAGCATATCGGATAAGGCTTCCAGGTTGGTTTTTTCTTCCAGGAAGCGTTTTGAACTGACCCCTTCCCTGATCAGGGTAAACAGAAGATCCGTATCATAATCGCGTTTGTGAAGCTGGTTCATGCTGTTGTAGTAGTCTGTCATGCTTTGCAGGAACGCATAGAATTCATCCTCGGTCAAAGGCGTGTCGTGGCCGTTGAGCACGATCTGTTTCTGGGATGAAATTCTACGGATCAGGTAATTGGCGTATTCGTTTTCATTTTTCAGGTATACGCCGTTTTTCCTTGATCCCACCCTGAAAAGTGGGGGCTGGGCAATATACAGATATCCACTTGATATCAGGTCCGGCATCTGGCGGTAGAAAAAGGTGAGAAGCAGGGTCCGGATGTGTGAGCCGTCCACGTCCGCATCCGTCATGATGACCACTTTATGATAGCGGATTTTTTCTATGTCGTACTCTTCTCTGCCCGCGCCTGTGCCCAACACCGTAATGATATTTTTTATCTCGTCACTTCGAAGAATTTTGTCGAACCGGGCCTTTTCCACATTGAGGATTTTACCCTTTAATGGAAGGATGGCCTGGAAGCGCCGGTCCCGGCCCTGTTTGGCAGACCCGCCCGCAGAATCGCCCTCCACAAGGAACAGTTCGCGCTCTGCTGGATCGGCAAACTGGCATTCGGCAAGCTTGCCCGGCAGTGTGGAATCCAGCAATGTCCCTTTTTTACGGGCAAGCTCCCTGGCTCGTTTGGCCGCATCCCTGGCCCGTGCCGCATCCACGCCCTTGGCGATGATTTTTTTTGCGACATTGGGATTTTCTTCCAGGAACTGGCCCAGTTTTTCATTGAGCAGGGATTCAACAATGCCCTTGACCTCATTGTTTCCCAGTTTTGTCTTGGTCTGGCCTTCAAACTGGGGCTCCATCAGTTTGACGGATATGATGACGGCCAAGCCCTCTCTCATGTCATCGCCGCTGATTTTGATGCTCTGCATGTTTTTGGGCAGATTGGTGTTGCCTGAAATATAGGCATTCACCGTGCGGGTCAGGGCACCTTTAAATCCGGATACATGGAAACCACCTTCAATGGTCCTGATATTGTTGGCAAAAGAGTACAGTTTCTCTTTGAAGGTATCATTGTACTGGATGGCCACCTCGATCTGGACATCGTTTTTATCCCCTTCAATATGGATGGGATCGTGCAGCGTCGAGCAGGACCGGTTCAGGTATTCCACAAAGGAGACGATTCCCCCTTCATAATGAAAGTCATCTTTCTGGGCAGAGCGTTCGTCCTCAATGACAATTTTGATCCCTTTGTTCAAAAAGGCCAGTTCCCGCATGCGCCGGGACAGGGTTTCATAGCTGAACTCATTTTGATTCATAATGGTGAAATCCGGGGAAAACGTGATTCTGGTTCCCTGTTTTTCCGTATCACCAAGGATTTCAAGGTCAGTGAGTTTGTGGCCTTTGGAATAGGTCTGGTGGTAGATTTTGCCGTCTTTGAACACCTCCATGACCAAGTGCTCGGACAGTGCATTGACAACGGAAATACCGACACCATGCAGGCCGCCGGAGACTTTATAGGCGTCTTTATCGAATTTGCCGCCGGCATGCAGCTTGGTCATGACCACTTCGCAGGCGGGTATATGTTCGGCTTCGTGCATCCCAACCGGGATCCCCCGGCCGTTGTCCTCGACACCCACAGACATATCCTCATGGATGGTGACAAGAACCGTGTCGCAATATCCTGCCATGGCCTCATCAATGCAATTGTCCACCACCTCATATACGAGATGGTGCAGGCCTTCTAAGTCTACATTGCCGATATACATGGACGGTCTTTTTCGGACAGCTTCAAGGCCTTCTAAAACTTTGATGTCGCCCGCGCCGTAATCTTTATTTCCTTGGTTTTTATTCATGATAGATGTATGGACATTATTACGCAGATAAGGTTATTGTTTTTCATGCTTTTAACGATGCAGGGGCTTTTGCTGTCTTTGATGTTCAGTGTCACAATTTCGTCTCCGAACAGATTAAGGGCGTCCATGAAGTACCTGGGGTTAAAGGCGCTTTTTATCTCGTCGCCCGAGAAACCAACCATGAGTTGTTCTTTTGACTCGCCAATTTCAGGATTGGTGATGGTAACGGCCAGACTATTTTCCGTGAAGTTGAATATAACGCTTTTATAATCTTCCGAGGTAAGGATGGATACCCGTTTCATTAGTGTTAGAAACATTGCCCGCTCAACTTCTATGGGGATCATGCCCTCAAAATTAATGACAAGCCTGTAGTCCGGATAGTCACCTTCAAGCAGTTTGATCATGATGGATTCATTGGCCCGCTGGGACACGAAATGATTGCCTTTGACGCCCACCTTGATGGTTTCTATATCAGAATCAATGAATTTTCCAAGTTCGGCCAGCCCTTTTTTGGGGATGATGACCCGGGAGCTTCCCAGATCAAGATCCCCTGTAAACGGGGCATCAAAACAGTGAAGTCTTCTTGAATCCGTTGAAACAATCCGCAGCATGTCCTGTCCTTCAACCTCTGCCTTTTCAATCAGGGAGCCCAGGACATAGATCCTTTTTTCGTCGTTCTGATATCCTACCACAGAGGAGACGGCCACCATCTTTTTCAGGTCTTTGGCGGCAACTTCTATGAAGTCGACGTTTTCAATCACAGGGGTTTCAGGAAAATTTTCATAATCCGAGGAGACAATGTGGTAAACGCTGTCCCCGGATCCTATTTCAACCCACCGGTTTTCAACCTCATTGATACAGATATTTTCATTGGGATATTCCCTGATGATTTCAAAGAATTTTTTTGAGTTGATAGACAGAATTCCAGGGGCTTCAACCTGCGCCTCATAGGTGCCGGTGAAAACCGTTTCAAGGTCATTGGCCGTGATGGTTATCTTTGACTCAACCGCCTTGATCAAAATATCGGAGGTGATTTTTAAATTTGTTTTTCTGCCGGTGATACCCTGAATTTTTGCCAGAACTTCCAGGATATCCTTTTTATTGAAGGAAAATTTCATTTAGAATCCTTTTTTTATCATCTGTTAAACCAAATAAGTCTATAATAAACTGTCTGATTTATCAAGAGAAATGGCAGAGGTGTTCGCCTTGATACGCTGCGTTATGGGCCTGTTCAGGGTGGGTGGGGACAGATAAAAATTTTAAGGCTTGGGATCAGATTAAAATAGTCCAAATATGACTTAGGATTTTAAGCCGTATTCAAGGCGCGTTATTGTAATCATATTGTTCCTGATGTCCCGTAACGCAACGTGGAAGGCGGCTTAAAAGGCAAGTCATATGGACGGTTTTATTTTGATTGCGAGCCTAAGGTGCCGTGGCAAAAAAGAGCTGGACCGATTTGGGTGTTGAGCAGGTTTCGTTCAGCCACCTGGCCTTATCCTTGATGGGGCCGTCTTTCATCAATCTTGCCTCTTCCGGACATGCCTTGATACAGGCGCAGCACAGAATACAGTTTTCAGCAATGGTGGCAAACCCGCGGTCCGCATCAATGGCATTGGATGGACAAGCCGTGGAACAAATCCCGCAGTTCGTGCACGAATCCGTTACCTCAATGAAGTCCGGGGCACCTTTGCCCATGCCATCCTTGTACGGAAAATTTCCCGGTACCTTCAAGGCGGAAATTTTCTTTAAGTCATTGGTCTTTTTGAGCAGGTTCCCGGTATCGGCGCCAAAGTTTTCGGCTTGCTTCAGATCGTTTTCATCCGGCCGGTTCATGGCAACGGGAATATCTGTGCTTGCAAATGAATGTTCGCCAATAAAGGCCGCCCCGGAAACAGGGATAAATCCGCATGCCGAGGCAACATCCTTAAGTTCCAGCAACGCATCTTCGTATTCTCTGTTACCGTATACCACGGTGAGTATGGCCGGGGTGTTGGCCGCCGTCAGTTTTTTAAAGAAATCAGCGGCATCTGCAGGCAGGCGGCCAGCATATACAGGTGCTCCCAGCAGTACAATATCATTGTCATCAAAGGGCGTAAGCGCGGTGTCCCGGATTTCCGGGGGGGTGAAGTTGACGGCGGTTATTTCAGAACCACTGATTTCCAGACTCTGGGCAAGGCCCTGGGTTATGGCTCTGAGCACTGTCTCCGTTGTTTTGGTGGGGCTGAAATATATAAGGGTAATTTTTTTCATGCCGAACGTCTCCATATTTTGTGTTCTATCGTATCCTGGTATTTTCCACAAAGGGCAACACGACTGCCTTCAATGCCGCTATGTCATCGGCACTTGGAAAATGATCATCCACGGCGGCAAAATCCGGATCCAGCACATCCACGTTCCGGGAACAAGGCTGGAGTATATAGGATGCAGCCCCCCGGATCATTTTGCCGATATTTTCCATGATAGCAGGCGTGACAAACGGTTTTGCACATGTTGTTCTGAATTCATAGGCTGGTGCTTTTTCCATGATCAGCGCAATACTTTCCATGACCCGATCCATAAGCCCGGGGTTTTTCATTACCATGGGATAGTGGGCTGTATCTGTTTTAATATCCATGGCCAGATAATCCACAAGGCCCTGGTCAAACAGTGCGTCCAGGACCCTGGGGGCCGTGCCGTTGGTATCCAGCTTGATTTTATAGTCCATCTGCCGGACCGTTTGGATAAAATCAATCAGATTCGCTTGCAGGGTGGGTTCTCCGCCGGTAATGACAACCCCCTCAATCATGCCTTTCCGCTTTTCCAGGAAGGCCAGGATCTCTTCTTGATTTGGGATGTTCAAACCCGCACCACCGGAACCGCCACCCCTTTGGGGAGTGACGGTCCCGGTGGCAAGATCCGGATTATGGCAGTAGGGGCAGGTGAAGTTACACCCCCGGGTAAATACCATACAGGCTATGGTTCCCGGAAAATCAATCAGGGAGTTTTTTTGAAATCCGCCAATGTACATGGGATAACGGTCCTCAAGCGGTTATGACGCGATCTTTGCCACCGTCTTCTGGGCGGTATAGGTCTTGCGCATGTTAAATTCCGTCTGCTTGCCGTTGTTCCACTGGCTCACCGGCCGCAGATAGCCCACCACCCTGGAGTATATTTCCGTATCGGCATTGCAGGTGTCGCATTTGGCATGTTCCCCTGAAATATAGCCGTGGGAGGGGCAGACACTAAAGGTGGGCGTCAGGGTGAAATAGGGCAGGCGGAAGGAGTTGGACACCTTGGACACCATGTGTTTGACCGCCTCAATGTCAGAGACTTCCTCACCCAGGAACAGATGCTGAACCGTACCGCCGGTATATTTGGTCTGCAGTTCGTCCTGCAGTTCCAGTGCCTCAAACAAGTCGTCGGTATAATTTACCGGCAGCTGGGTGGAGTTGGTGTAAAAGGGGTCGGAGCCGTTTTTGAACTCTTCTTCGTTGGCACAGACAATGTGTTTGAATTTCTTTTTATCCAATTTGGCAAAACGGTAGGTGGTGCCTTCGGCAGGGGTTGCTTCCAGGTTGAATATTTCACCGGTACTTTCCTGCAGGCTTTCAATTTTGCTTCGGATATGATCCATGGCCTTGACGGCAAAGGCCTGGCCCCGGGGGGTGGCAATGCCGCTGTCCGCGCCCAGAAAATTGAGGCAGGCTTCATTCATGCCAAGGACGCCGATGGTGGAAAAGTGGTTGCGCCAGTAAACACCGGTGTTTTCCTTGATTCTTCTTAAATAGAACTTTGAATAGGGGTACAGGTCGCCCTCGGTGAATTTTTCAAGAATTTTACGCTTGATCCCCAACGATTCTGCACTGATGTCAATCAGTTTATCCATGCGGCTGAAAAAATCAGCCTCATCCTGGGCAAGGCGCCCGATTCTGGGTAGATTCAAGGTAACAACCCCGATGGACCCGGTCAACGGATTTGCACCGAAAAGCCCGCCACCACGCTTGCGCAGTTCCCGGTTGTCCAGTCTGAGCCGGCAACACATGGAGCGTGCATCCTCGGGGTCCATGTCGGAATTGACAAAGTTGGAAAAATAGGGGATGCCGTATTTTCCCGTCATTTTCCATATATTTTCCAGTTTGGGATTTGCCCAGTTAAAATCTGCCGTAATGTTGTAGGTGGGAATGGGGAAGGTGAATACCCGGCCCTTGGCATCGCCTTCCATCATCACTTCTGCAAAGGCTGCATTGATCACGTCCATCTCATCCTGGAATGCCGAATAGGTCTCTTTCTGGTGTTTTCCGCCGATGATGACAGGGGTGTCCTTGAGCATGGCGGGCACGTTCAGGTCCATGGTGATATTGGTGAAAGGCGTCTGAAAACCCACCCGGGTGGGGATATTGATGTTGAAAACAAATTCCTGCAACGCCTGTTTGACCTCTTTGTATTCAAGGTCGTCATACCGGACAAAAGGGGCCAGCAAGGTATCAAAATTGGACATGGCCTGGGCCCCGGCCGCTTCTCCCTGCAAGGTATAAAAAAAGTTGACGACCTGGCCCAGGGCGCTTCTGAAATGTTTGGGCGGTGAGGATTCCACCTTGCCTGCCACGCCTTTGAACCCTTCAAGGAGAAGATCCTGCAGATCCCAGCCCACACAGTATACGGACAGAAGGCTTAGGTCATGGATGTGGATATCTCCGCTATAATGGGCATCCCGAATGGTCGGCGGATAGATTTTATTCAGCCAGTATTCGGCTGTGATATCCGAGGAGATGTAGTTGTTCAGTCCCTGGAGGGAGTAGCTCATATTTGAGTTTTCCCTGACCTTCCAGTCCATGCGGCTGATGTAAGATTCCATGAGGCCGACGTTTTCATTGATGGCAATGTTCCGGATCTGGTTGTGCTGCTCCCGGTATATAATGTATGCCTTGGCTGTTTTGTAAAACGGGGAATCCAGAAGTACCCGTTCCACAATATCCTGGATATCCTCTACTTCGGGAATGGCCCCCAGGTGAAGGTCCCGGGCAAGGGTCAGTACCCGCATGGTCATTTTTTGGGCATCCCTGCCGTTGAATTCTTTGGTTGCTTCACCTGCTTTGATTAAAGCATTTGTTATTTTAGAAGAATCAAACGCAGCTATTCGTCCGTCTCTTTTTTTGATTTGTTCAAACATCTGACTACCTCTTGAAATCTGATTGATATTCACATACTCTGATGAGAATGCAGGCGGGGACTCCCAGACTGCAACTTAGGATTAACGCAATATGTAGTTGTATGTCAAGAAGAAAAACTATATGTTGTGCTTTTAACACGAGTCACACAAGGGCGCCATGCAGCTTGACCAGAATCCGTTTTTTAGAAAAACCATAACACCATGGTATGATTCCAATTTCGCCTGCTGGGGCCTGATCTGGTTCATGGTGCTGGTCTTCTGTTTTGCCGTGGGCGGGGTGATTGTGGCTGGTGACGACCCTAAACTTGCCCATCATCTATGGTTTCCCTTGCTGCTGGCAGGACTTTCCGGCTTTTTGGCTGTTAAAGTGTATGTGCGGTTGAACATCAGGATCAACAACCAGTAAGCTCTCATAGGATGTCTCCGACCACCTCTATCAGGTGATGAACAATCTGTGCCGTAGCCCCCCATATCACCGCATCCTTATATGGATAGGTCAGTTCCATGACATTGGGTCTGTGGCCGGTATAGCCGTTGTCCCGGTGGGTCTTCAAGAGCGTCTCCAAGGGAATTTCAAGCACCCTTGAAATTTCTTCGGTCTCAAAAACGATGTCATCTTTCTGGTTCCAGATACCTGTAAACGCTTGGATGTCCCGGTTTTTCAAGGTCTGGAAATGACCCAGTGACCCGATATACTGCACATTATCAGAAACAATGCCTGTTTCTTCATAGAGCTCACGAAAGGCCGCCTGCTTGGCCGACGCATCCGTTTGGTCCACATGTCCGCCGGGGAAAGCCATCTGGTTGCGCCAGGCATATCCTTCCCGGTCCGCTTTCTGGATGAACAGCAGGGCAGGTTCCCGACTGAAAAGAAAGAGCGCCATCACGGATGTGGGTTTAAATTGCCCAGGATCCGGGGCCGACGGGTGGGCGGCACCAGCAATCGCGGAATGTAAATTTTTAATATATGAAGAGATGCTCATGAACCGTCCTTTTAAAAAATAGCCACAGAGCTTACAATCTTAATCTTCCCTTGTCAAATCGGATCTTTTTGAATTTTAGCCCTTTGTCTTGACAATTAGTTTTTTGCGACAATTATTATTAAAAAATTTAATTTTAATCGTTAAACTGTTAATCCCTTAGGAGCTATAATGGTAGAAAAAGAAACCAGACAATTTAAAACCGAAGTTCAGCAGCTTTTGCACTTGATTATTCACTCTCTTTATTCCAACCAAGAGATTTTTATCCGGGAGTTGATTTCAAACGCCTCGGACGCCATTGACAAGGCCAGATTCAAAGAGCAGACGGAACCGGATCTGTTTGCCGACGACAATGATTACCATATCCGCCTGGCTGCGGACAAGGAGGCCAAGACCTTCACCGTCACGGATAACGGCATCGGCATGACCTTTGACGAGGTCAATGACAATATCGGTACCATTGCCCAGTCCGGCACCGCTGCCTTTATGGAAGCCCTGGAAAAATCAAAAAATGAAACAGGCCTCTCCCCGGAACTCATTGGCCAGTTTGGTGTGGGCTTTTATTCTGCGTTTATCGTGGCAGACAAGGTACGCCTGGACACCAAAGCCCCGGGCCAGGAAAAGGGTGTGCGCTGGGAATCCGATGGCCAGGGTGAATATACCCTTGAAGAAATTGACAAGGAAGAACGGGGTACGCAGATCACTTTGTTCCTTAAAGACCCGGAAGAGGGGGAACAGGATTTCACAGAAGAGTACACCATCCGCAACGTTGTTAAAAAGCATTCCGATTTTGTCACCTACCCCATCATCATGAACGTAGAGGCCAGCGAGCCCATTCCTGAAAATGAGATTGTCAAAGACACGGATGGCAAGCCCATCGGGGAGACCTATCGGAAAGTCAGAAAAGACGAAACCCTGAACTCCATGAAAGCCATCTGGGCCAAGTCCAAAGAGGATGTGACCGAAGATGAGCATAAGGAGTTTTATAAACATATCTCTCATAACTGGGATGACCCTTGTGAAATTATTCACAAAAAGTTTGAAGGGGTGACCGAGTATGATGTGCTTATGTATCTTCCCTCCAAAGCGCCCTTTGACATGTTCCGGCCGGAACGTAAGCACGGCATGCAGCTTTACTGCAAACGGGTTTTCATCATGGATGATTGCAAGGAGCTTTTGCCCGAGTATTTAGGATTTGTCCAGGGCATTGTGGATGCACCGGACCTGAATCTTAATGTCAGCCGTGAGATTCTGCAGGAAGATCGGCTGGTCAGAAATATCCGTAAAAATCTGGTCAAACAGGTTTTTGGCGTGCTCGAAGGTATGGAAGATGAAAAATACATTGAATTCTACGAGGAGTTTGGTCAGGCCCTTAAGGCCGGTATCCCCTCCGATTACGATAACAAGGAACGGCTGGGATCGTTGCTGCGTTACAAGACCACCAAGTCCGGTGATAAATATGTGACCCTTGACCAGTATATTGAAAACATGCAGGAGGACCAGAAAGAGATTTACTACATCACGGGTGAAAATCTGGCCTCCCTTGTCAATTCTCCCTTGCTTGAGGCGCTCAAGGCAAAAGACTACGAAGTCCTTCTCATGGTGGACCCCATTGATGAATGGGTGACCCAGTCTCTGCCCGAGTACAAGGAAAAGAAACTGAAAAGTGCGGAAAAAGGCGACCTTAACCTGGAAAAGGTGGATGATGAAAAGAAAAATGAGTATTCTGCTCTACTCTCTTTTCTTAAAGGCAAGCTGGAAAGCAAGGTTAAGGATGTGGTGGTCTCCAACCGGCTTAAAGATTCTGTCTCCTGCTTGACAGGCGACGAGTGGGCCATGAGCGCTTATATGGAAAAAATTCTGAAAGCTTCGGGTCAGAAAGCCCCGGATCAGAAACGCGCCCTGGAAGTTAATGTCAACCATCCGGTCATGGAAAAGATCAAATCCGTGTTTGAATCCGACACCACAAATTCTGTGCTTACGGACTACTGCGACCTGCTTTATGATATTGCCGTTATTTCCGAAGGCGGTAAGCTTGATAATCCGGCTCGGTTTTCCACCCTTGTGGGAGATCTCATGGCAAAATCCATATGAAGATTTACCTTGAAAGCCTGGGGTGTTCCAGAAACCAGGTGGACAGCGAGATCATGCTTGGCCGGTTGACTGCAGCCGGCCATCAGATCATAACGGACCCGATTCAGGCTGAAGCCATCATCATAAATACCTGTGGGTTTATCTCAACCGCCTCCCAGGAGGCGGTTGATGTTATTTTGGAGATGGCGGCATTTAAAACGACGGGTGCGTGCCGAAGACTGGTTGTCACCGGTTGTCTTGTCCAGCGATATAAGGATGACCCGGAGCTCTTGGACAGCCTGCCGGAGGTGGATGCTTTTTTAGGCACCGCAGCCTGTGACCATATCGTAAAGGCCGTGGAAAATGCCGGTAAGGCTCCGTTTGCCTTGTTTCCTGAACCCGACGCCCGACAGGTGGATATCCCTGTGCAGGCCCGGGAACTTCTTTATGAAAAAACCGCCTACATCAAGGTGTCCGAAGGGTGCAGCCGCCACTGCACCTATTGTATTATTCCCAATCTGCGGGGACGTCAGCGCTCCCGGCCCGTTGAACTGATCTGCAAGGAGGCTTGTGCCCTTCTGGATAAGGGGGTTAAAGAGATTATCCTCACAGCGGAAAACACCACGGATTACGGCCTTGACCTGGGCAGCCCGGCCTTTCATACGGTGCTTGAGAAAACCGCGGAAAAGATGGCTCAACAAGATCCAGCCGCCTGGCTTCGATTTTTGTATACCCACCCGGATACCCTTGACGAACGGGTCATTGATGCGGTGCAACGCCATGCCAACATCTGTTCATACTATGATGTGCCCATCCAGCATGCCCATGATGAGGTCCTGAAACGCATGGGGCGGCCCTACACCCGGCAGGATTTGATCCGGCTTTTTTCTGATATTCGACAGCTGGACCCGGATGCCGTGTTAAGGACCACCGTAATCGTCGGCTTTCCCGGTGAAACAGACCCGCAGTTCAATGACCTGTTAACATTTATACAGGAGGTGGAATTTGATCACCTGGGCGTATTCACCTATTCAGATTCCCAGGATTTGCCTGCCCATAAGCTAAGCGACCATATTCCCGAAGACCTGGCGGAACTGCGGCATGACACCATTATGGCGGCCCAGGCAAAGATTTCCGAAAAACGCAATGCCCGGCATGTGGGCTGCGTTTATCCGGTCCTTGTGGAAGAAAATCCCGAAGACGGGGTATACATCGGCAGGACCCCGTTCCAGGCTCCGGAAGTGGACGGGGTGACATTTATTTATTCAGATGGACTGGACACAGGCAGTCTGGTTCAGGTAAAAATAACCGACGCATTTGAATATGATATTGCCGGGGAGATGGTGTGACAAAAAATATAAAAAAAGAAATTATGGCGCTGGCCGGCCCAGACCTTTCGCTGGTGGAGCAGGCCCTTGAAGCAAATTTGACCCCGAATCTGGATTTGGTTAGACAGGTGGCAGGACATCTGCTGTTTGCAGGCGGCAAGCGGCTGCGGCCGTTGCTTATGATCCATGCCGCCCGCATGTGCGGGTTTCAGACCGGGCAGGAAATTGAGTTTTCCACTATTTTTGAATATCTTCATGCGGCCACTTTGCTCCATGATGATGTGGTGGACGGTTCTGATACACGCCGGGGCAAACCATGCGCCCATACCCTGTGGGATGCGCCAACGGTGGTGCTCACAGGGGACTTTCTTCTGGCCACAGCGCTTGTGATGGCTGCAAGAACAAAATCTCCCCGGGTCATTGAAGTGATCGCTCAAATTACGGCAGACATGTCCCAGGGCGAAATCCTCCAGATGGAAAAAAAAGGGAACCCGGACCTCACAGAAGATGAGTACAATGGCATCATAGAACGCAAGACCGCCGTTCTGATCCAGGGGGCTTGCCGCACCGGTGCCATTGTGGCCAAGGCCGATCAAAACCGGGAAACCGCCCTTAAAAATTACGGTTGGCATCTGGGCATGGCCTTTCAAATGGCGGACGATCTGCTGGATTATACCGCCACAGCCGAGCAGCTGGGTAAAAACCCCGGGGCAGATATGCGCGAAGGCAAGCTGACCTTGCCCCTGATTTACAGCCTTGGAAGAGCCGATGCCCAGGATCGAGAATGGATGCTGGCTGCCATGGCCCGGCCACAGTTTAATCCGGAAGAGTTTGAAGGTCTTAAAGAACGGCTGACCCGTCTGGGCGGCATTGAATATACAAACAAACGAGCCATTGCCCATGTGCAGTCAGCCAGGACCGCTCTGGATATTTTTCCTGAATCCGCCTCAAAGCACTTGCTGGAATTGATTGCGGATTATTCCATCCTCAGAAAGGTATAATCATGATTTCCCCATTACGGTTTTTATTGATTGTATTTATATTTGCGGTTTTTTGTTTTCCCCTGACCGGGGTCATGGCTGCCGGGCAGGATAGTGTCTACATCACCACCGGGCAACATAAAATAAACGGTCAGGAGGCGTTAGGTGCCAAAAAGGCTGCCGTGGGAGATGCCTTGGGAAAGGCGGTTCAAAGTGCATTCGCCTCTGTGGTATCCCCGCAGAAATTGGGCGAAAATCTTGATTTTCTTTATGACCAGATTCTGGCCCATACCATGGATTTTGTGTCCACTTACCGGGTCA
>Ga0193964_1000594_pt1 | contig 17370 bp, 19 predicted proteins | sample FB_7_MG_FD_140323 | JGI IMG/M metagenome (GOLD analysis project Ga0193964, IMG submission 140323) | Microbial mat bacterial communities from the Broadkill River, Lewes, Delaware, United States - FB_7_MG | ecosystem: Environmental > Aquatic > Freshwater > River > Microbial mats | place: USA... | reverse complement strand
GAATAAGATATGTCAAATCATCATAAATATTTGAAATAGTTTTTGCTCCTATGTCGATTCTGTTTATAGTTTTAATTAGAAGCTTATCATCTAGTTTCTCCTTATCTATTAGTTCTATATTTGTCATAATAGTACTAACTGGTGTATTTAATTCATGTGTTGTATCTTTTATAAATGTGTCTAAAAGATTCATTGCATCTTTCATTGGCTTTAAAAATAGATTTAATAAAAAGTAACCAATAATTATCATAACTATAAAAAAAATAAAACCAAATATAATGATAGTTTGAATGGTTTGTTTTAGCCATTGTTTATCTTCCATTATTTCTACTATTATATATTGGGTATTTAGATAATACTCTTGATGATTTTTAATATATCTTATGATTTTATTATCATTATAGATGACTTCATCAAGTAGAATCTTTGGATTGTCTAGTGTAGAATAAATAAGAGTATAGTTTTTGTCATATAAAGAGGTTTTGAATTTTTCATCTCTTGGATATATTAAAGTATCACTTGTATCATTATGTAAGTCTTTTAGCTGAATGATAAACTCATTTGCATACTGATTGAGTATAATTGTTCTTTTGTTTGTTTCTAACTCTTTTTGAAAGGTATAGTATAAGTATGTTGTTAAGGCTAAAATAATAAGAGTAAAAAAAACATATAAAGATAAAAATCTAAATAATGTTTTTTTCTCACTACGTGGTAAATCTATATCCAAGTTTTTTAATACTGACAATTTTTTCTTTTCCTAAATATTTTCGTAAATTTTTTATATATGTTCTTAATGCACTTTGACTTATTTGTTCATCATATTCCCATAGCGCTGAATATATTGTTTCATGAGCTATGATTTGATTTTTATTTTTTAAAAATAGTTTTAAAAGTTTAGCATCTTTATTGTTTAATTGTATCTCTTTATCATTTATAGTCAATAACTCATTTGTTGTATTGTATGTAATATTATCATCAATCATGATTGTTGCATCATTGCTATGAAAAAATTCCCTCTTTAATATAGTCTCAACTCTAAGTTTTAGCTCTTTTAAGGCAAAAGGCTTTCTTATATAATCATCACAACCACTATCATAGCCATGTTCTAAATCAACTATAGAGTTTAATGAGGTTATAAATATAGCAGGTGTAGTGATATTTTGTTCTCTAATATTCTTCAAAATCTCAAAACCACTAATATCTGGTACATTTACGTCAAGTAGAAGAAGATCAAAATTATTTTCATAAATTATATCTTGAGCACTGTATCCATCATAAACACTAATTATATCATAGTTTAGACTCTCAAAATAATCTACAATAGTTTCATTCAAAGCGACATCATCTTCAAGCAATAGTATTTTTTTATTCATAAAGTATTGTATCATAATTTCTGCAAATCTTATTTTTTTATAAAAATATAAACTAGACTTAAGTTTATTTTAAATATAATCCCGAACTTAATTTAGAAAAAGGAAACGCAATATGAAAAGAACATATCAACCGCATAACACTCCAAGAAAAAGAACTCATGGTTTCAGAACAAGAATGGCAACAAAAAATGGTAGAAAAGTTATTAAAGCTAGAAGAGCTAAAGGTAGAAAAAGATTAGCTGTTTAAGCAAAAATCACCGAATAAATACTCAAAAAGAGTTCAATAAAATATATAAAAGCAACAAAAAGTGGCATACACATAGTTTTGTTGTCTTTTATCAAAAAAGCGACAGCTTCAATGTTGCTTTTGTATCATCAAAAAAAGTTGGAAATGCTGTTCAAAGAAACAAAAGTAGAAGATTGCTACGTGCAATAGTACTTGAAAAAGAGAATACTTTAGTTCAAGGAAAGTATATTTTTGTAGCAAAAAATGCTATTTTTGACAGAGACCACAAAACTTTACAGAAAGACTTTTCTTACGCATTAAAAAAACTTAGCTTATTTTTATGATAAAAAAAATCATACTTTTATTAATAAAATTCTACCAGAGATACTTAACAATTTTATCATTTGGAAGCTGTAGATATCATCCTACATGCTCATCTTACGCTAAAATGCAATTTGAACATAACAATATATACAAGGCATTTTTCTTTACAATTTTAAGAATATTAAAATGTAATCCACTTTTTGATGGTGGTTTTGACTATGTTACGGTAAAATGCCCAACTACGAAAGGTCCAAAGGGACAAATAAATCTAAAATTTACCAAAATTAAGGTAAAATTCTGGAAAGTTCCAGTAGATGATAAACACTGCTTAATACTTCAACACAATAAAAAATGGGATAAATAAATGGGATTAAATGACAATACTTTGAACAAACAACAATCACAAAAAAGAATATTAATAGCAACGTTGCTATCGTTTGCTTTTTTTGTAGCATACGACTTTTTGTATCTTCAGCCAAAACAAGAAGCTGTAGATTTAGCAAACAAACAAAATAAGCAAGTAGAGCAACAAGTAGTAAAACAAAATACTATTGATTCTCAAACAAATCAAGCTCCACAACTAGCACAAAGCGCTGCTTCTCCAACAGCAACAAATCAAGCTCCTGTATCAACAGATACAACTGCATCATCTGTTATAACAACAATTAAAACAACAAATAGTATTATTCAAATTGATAATCTTGGACGAATCGCTCAAGTTACTTTAACACAGAGTAAATATGTAGAAGAAGATGGAACACAAATAAAATTATTTACTCCAACTCAATTACGACCTTTAGAAGTTAGATTTGCTGATGCAAATATAAATGAAGAAGCATTTAAAGTTAATGTTGTAGCATCTGCAAAAAGCTTAGATGCAACAAATTCAAAAGTCTCTTTAACACTGACACAAGAATTAGCAAGTACTACATTAACAAAACAACTTACTTTTTATCCTGAGGGTAAATATGATATCAAAATATCTACAACAAATAAGAAAAGCTTTTTTGTAACACCTGGTTTCAGACCAGATGTAATGGTAGATATGTATGCTGATCATGGTGCAATGCTAGGATTAAATGACGGTACTTTAAATATTATTGAAGATGAAGATATGGATAAAGGTGTAGAGTTAATTGGAGTAAATGTAACTTCTGCTTTTGATAGATACTATACATCACTATTATATAACTACAATACAAGTATGACAGTAAGTGTTATGAAAGATATGTCTAACTCTCCTCAAGTTTTTATACATGCAAAAGATAGTATTGATTTATCTGGATATGCAGGACCAAAAGAATATAATAGATTAGTTTCTTTTGATAAAAGATTATCAACAGTTATTGAGTATGGTTGGTTTACATTTATAGCAAAACCAATGTTTCAATTATTACAATTTATTCATAACTATGTTGGAAACTGGGGATGGACTATTGTACTTATTACAATATTACTTAAAGTAGTTCTTTTACCATTATCATACAAAGGTATGGTATCTATGAATAGACTTAAAGAGTTAGCTCCTAAGATTAAAGCTGTTCAAGAAAAGTACAAAGATGATAAACAAAAATCTTCTATGCATATGATGGAACTTTATAAAAAAGAGGGTGCAAATCCTATGGGTGGTTGTCTACCTATGCTTTTACAAATACCTGTATTCTTTGCTATTTATAGAGTTTTATTAAATGCTATTGAATTAAAAGGTTCTGAGTGGATTTTATGGATTGATGATTTAGGTGTTATGGATCCATATTTTATCTTACCAATTTTAATGGGTGCAACAATGTTCTTACAACAAAAAATCACTCCTAATACTATGACAGACCCAATGCAACAAAAAATGTTTCAATTACTTCCTGTAATATTTACATTTTTCTTTTTATGGTTCCCTGCTGGACTTACACTTTACTGGTTTATGAATAACTTATTTACAATATCTCAACAATATTATGTAAATAGAATTTTTAAAAAAGCAAAAGTAGAAAGACATGAACAGCATCTTGACGAGAAAAAACATAAAAAGAAATAAAAGGATTTATGATGTTTAAAGAATTTGAAGGAAAAACTTTAGAAGAGGTTTATGAAAAAGCTTCTGAATCTTTTGACTGTTCTGTTAATGATTTAAATATTGATATTGTACAAGCACCAAGTGATGGTTTTTTAGGCTTTTTTTCCAAAAAAGCCATCATTAAAGCAAGACAAAGAATCAAAACAAAAACTCATAATAAACCTAAAAATAAAGATAAGAATTTATCAGAAAATTCAAAAGTTGAAACACTTTCATCAAAACTAAATGCACTAAATGAAACAACAACTACAAAAGTAAAAGATCAATCTGTAAAAAAAGCAAAAGCTCCTCAAGTTAAAAAAGAAAAAATCTTTAATGACTTTTATGATTCAAATGAAGAGGCACTTCATAGTGAACCTGTAGTAAGAGGTGATGATGATGCTCTTAAAAATGTTATATCAAAAGAAGTAAATGCTTTATTTTCTAATCTTTGTTATGATATCGATACTATAAAAGTTGATATACTTGATGCTGGTAAAACTGTATATATAGAGTTTTCTGGAAAAGATAGTGCTTTATTGATTGGTAAAGAGGGATATAGATACAAAGCTTTATCATATATTTTATTTAATTGGATTAATGAAAAATATGACATGATGCTACGATTAGAGATTGCTCAGTTTCTTACAAATCAAGAATTGGCGATCTATACATATCTAGAGCCAGTAATTGAGACAATTAGAACAGAAGGTTTTTACAAAACAAAAATCTTAGATGGTATTTTAGTACATATTGCATTAACAAAATTAAGAGAAGAATTTCCTGATAAGTATGTAGCGGTTAAAACTAACCAAAGAGGTGAAAAATATATTCTTGTTAATGAATATAGAAACTAGACTAGTGTAAATTATTAAATAAAGAATTAAATATGATTTCAGAGGATACAATAGTTGCAATTGCAACTGCAAATGGACAAGGGTCTATTTCTATAGTAAGATTAAGTGGTGTTGATGCTCTTAAAATTGCATTACAAATTTCAAAAAAGGCAACTCTTGTTCAAAGAGTTGCTACATTATCAAAACTTTATGATAGTAAATCAGAATTAATAGATGAGTCTCTATTGATTTACTTTAAAAATCCCTCATCTTTTACAGGAGAGGATATTGTTGAGTTTCAATGTCATGGTGGAGTAGCCATATCAAATATTGTTTTAGAAACATGTTTGGCATATGGTGCAAGACTAGCTAATCCAGGTGAATTTTCTAAACGTGCTTTTTTAAATGGAAAAATTGACTTAACCCAAGCTCAAGCAATAGCAAAAATTATTGAAGCAAAAAGTGAAGATGCAGTTAAATTATTGGCTCGTCAATTAAAGGGTGAATTAAAAGAATTTGTTGAAGATATTAGAAAAGATTTACTTTTTATGTTGGCATATACAGAAGTTAATATTGATTATGCTGAAGAAGATTTACCTACTGATATATATCAACAAATAGAGCAAAAGCTTGAAAAGATTGTTATTAAATTAGAATCTGCCTTAGATTCAAGTAAACGAAGAGAAGGTTTAATTGATGGTTTTAAAGTAGCAATTGTTGGGAAACCAAATGTTGGTAAGAGTTCTTTATTAAACAAGCTTTTAGATTTCAATCGTGCAATTGTAAGTGATATAGCAGGAACTACAAGAGATACAATCGAAGAGAGTGTAAAAATCGGTACTCATATTATAAAAGTTGTTGATACTGCTGGTATACGAGAAGCAAACGATGAGATTGAAAAAATAGGTATAGAAAAATCTATAGAAGCTATTGAAGAGTCAGATATAGTAGTAGCACTTTTTGATGGAAGTAGAGAGTTTGATAGTGAAGATAAGCAAATATTAGATTTAATAAAAGATTGTGATAAAGAGCTTATTACTATAGTAAATAAATCTGATTTAGAAAATAAATTTGATTTATCAAACTTAAGTGAAGATTGTTTAAAATTAAATACAAAAGAAGATATTAAACCATTTATAGACACAATAGAAAATATATTAAATCAAAATAATAGTGATGATAGTATAACTTTAGTTTCAAAACAGCAAGTTATAGAAGTAGAACAAGCACTTAAGAGTATACATGAAGCTAGTTCACCTCTACAAACAGGAGAGCTAGAATTTTTTGCACATCATATAAATGAAGCTTTACAATCTATTTCAAATATTACAAGACCATATGAACATAGCGCAATGTTAGATGTAATGTTTGGTGAATTTTGTTTAGGAAAATAGTTTAGATGTTTAGAAACTCTCAAGTATTAGAATTTTTAGAAGAAGATAAACAATGTTCATATTTTGATGATAAGATATGTGATATTCGATATAAATATATGGAACACTGTTCTAGTGATGAACAGCATAAAATGTTAGAGCGTGGTTGGAGACGTTTTGGAAATATGCATTTTGTTCCTGAGTGTAAAGAGTGTACGGATTGTACAACAATACGAATTGATATAGAAAAGTTTACTTTTTCGAAGTCGCAAAAGCGAGTTTTAAATAAAAATAAAGATACTCAAGTTTATATACAAAAGCCAACAGTAACACATGAGCATATTGATCTGTTTAATAAATATCATGAGCATATGGAAAATAAAAAAGACTGGAAAGAAAATAAAATTGATGTTCAGGAGTATCATAACTCTTATGTAAATGGAGCACATGATTTTGGTAAAGAGATTTTGTATTTTATTGATGATAAGTTAGTTGGTGTTGCATTGTGTGACATGATGGCTGATGGTATGTCTGCTGTTTATTGTTATTATGACCATGATTATGAACATCTATCTTTGGGACAATTTTCTATTTTGGCTCAAATTAGTATTGCAAAACAAACAAAGACTCCTTATTTGTATTTAGGATATTGGATAAAAGATCATTTTAGTATGGGTTATAAAGAGAGATACAAACCATTTGAAATATTAGTAAATAGACCACAATTAGAAGAACAAACAATATGGAGAGATTATGAGTGAAGTAAAAAATGAAAGATTAACACAAATTGAAGATGAGATAGAGGACTCTAGTGAAGAGCTTTCTTTATCTGATGAGTTTAAAGATGAAGTATTTGAAAAGTTAAAAATAGCTTTATTAGATGAAAAAAGACTTATCAAAAGATTTTGTGAATTTTGTGAAGAGTATACAAACTTTGAGTATGATGAGATGGGTATGAATATGGAAGAGGGTGAAGATATTCTTCGTAAGACAAATAAAATAAGAGACAAGTTTCTTAACTCAATTGAAGAAAAACTTTTATATATATTTGAGAATATTGAAACAAATCCTTTAACTCGAATAGTTATTTTTGATTTAGATGCGAAAGAATATCAGTATAAGGTAATAATCGAATTTTTTGAAGATAGTTTTAACTTGGAGATTCAGTAAAATGATACTATTAAAATAGTATTATAATATAATAAATTATTAAAGGAATTTTATGAACTCAATAAAAGATATTATTTTAAAACAGGACATTTCAGTGAAATTAACTGATAGTTTAGTTTATGCATTAGAGATAATGGCAAAAAATAGACAAGGTGTAGTTGTAGTCATATCAAGAAATTTACCTGTAGGAATTATAACAGAGCGAGATGTCTTGCATCTTGTAAATACAAATACTGATTTTAATGCACCAATTGAAAATATCTTAAAATTTAATCATATAATTTCAATAAATGTAAAAAGAAGCATAGACTATGCTTTGCATGTATTAATAGACAATAATATTAGAAGATTAATTGTTATTGATGAAAATAGCAATTTAGTTGGAATTATTACACAAGATATTCTTGTAAAACATTTAGAAGATGATACTTTTAAAACAAACCTAATCATCTCCTCATTTATTCAAAATTCTAAAAAATTGATAAGTTTAAATAAAAATGAACAAATTAGTCGAGCTTTTGATGTGATGAATAAAAATGATATTGGATCAATAGTTGCAATGGATGACAATAACAATCCCGTAGGTATACTAACAGAGCGAGATACGATTCGTATAATCAATGAAAAATATGATTTAAATATGCCTATAAAAGACGTGATGAGCTCACCTATTGTAACAATATGTGAAAGCCATAAGGTTAAAGATGTTGTTACTGTTATGGATATCAATGATGTAAGTAGAGTATTAGTTTTAAAAAAAGACTCGAATAGACCATTATTTCTTTTAGGTGCACGAGATATTGCTCATAATTTAAAAGGTAACTATGGTCAAATATTAGAATCTAAATTAAAAAATGTAAAAAAGACTTTAAATTATATTGGAGAATCTGTTTTAGAAATCTATGAAGATAACAATGAACAAATTATTCAATGGATGAATGAAACAGCATTAAATAATTTTGGAAATATAATAGATAGAAACTTACTTACTTTAATAGATTCTAAAACTTGGGCTAACTTATATAATGATATCAAAAAAGATGGTGAAAGTAATAAGTTTAAAATAAATATTAATAATATGTATTTTGAAATGATGTGTTCACATCACTATTCAAATGATAAAGAAGCTTTGCTTATTATCCTAAGAGATATATCAGAATTTGAATACGCAGTAATTGATGCAAATAAGAAAAAAGAGAAAATATTACACGAATTGAATATTTTACAAGGGGTAATTGACCAACAAAAAAGTATAGTATTAGTAACAGATGGTTTTGATGTGATATCTGCAAATCAGAGTCTTTATAGCTTTTTTAATGTAAAAAATCTTCAAGAGTTTATTGAGACTCATCGAAATATCTCAAATACTTTTATAAATCATAAAAACTTTTTTTCTTGTCAAGACCATAATAATCATTGGATAGAAGAGATACTAAAAATTGATGTTAAAAATAGAATAGTATCAATATTGGATTTGAATACATTTGAACCAAAAGCTTTTACAGTTCAAGTTAATCCTTTAAGTTCAGATAGTAAAAACTATGCTGTTACATTGACAGATATAACTGAAATAAAACTAGAATCTCAACAATACCACTTTCATGCAACTCATGATGCTTTAACTGGTATTTATAATAGATCATATTATTTTGAAAAAATATCAAATGAGATTGAACAAGCCAAAAGATATGGTACAACTTTTTGTATAGTATTGTTTGATATCGATCACTTTAAAAAATTCAATGATACATATGGACATTTAAAAGGTGATGAAGTTCTTGTAAAGCTTAGTGAAACTATACACTCCAATACTCGTTCTGCTGATACTTTTGCTAGATGGGGTGGGGAAGAGTTTATTGTTCTTTTAGAAAAAACTACTTTGGACAAAGCCGAGTTAATAGCAGAACACTTTAGAAAATTGATTGAAAATATGCAAATATCAGGAATAGAGCAAGTTACTTCTAGCTTTGGAGTAACACAATTTCAAAGTGCAGATGATGATAATAGTATACTAAAACGTGCAGATGATGCTTTGTATTTAGCTAAGGAATCTGGAAGAAACTGCGTTGTTGTAAAGTAGTATGAAAAAGAATTATATATCAAATAAAAATTTAGTTTTAAGAATTGTTGTTAGTGTACTCATAGTAAGTGTTATGTTACTAATTATATCAACTGAGTATTTAAAGAAAACTGCTGTTGATACACTTGCAAGTGATGATGCAAAAAAAACAGCGCAACTTGTATTTGAAACAATGAACACAAGAATGCAAGAGGGTTGGACAAAAGAGGACCTTGATAATATTATTACTCGATTAGAACATATACGATCTGGTATGAGCATCTCTTCATATAGAAGTAAACATGTAGAGGATATGTTTGGTATAGTAGCAAGAGATAAAAAAATTGTAGACAATGACCCTCTAATACAAAAAGCTATGAATGGAGAAGAGATTTTCCTTGTAGATGAAAATACTGGAATCGTAAGGTTTTTATATCCTATGAAAAGTAGTACAGAGTGTACTCATTGTCATATTAATTCTAAACCAGATTCTATTAATGGAGTATTGGATATAAGTTTTCCTCATAGTGACATAAAAATATCTTTAGATACTATGTCTATATATATTATAGTATTTTTTGTGGCTTTTTTATTGCTTTTTTCTTTAATATTCTTTTTTGTGATAAATCGAAAAATGGTAAGTCCTGTGATTGAATTGACTAGTGAGATTAAAACTATCAGTAAAAGTAAAGATTTAACAAGAAGAGTTGATATCCATACAAATATTGAAGAGTTGGGTATTTTACAAAATAGTTTTAATAAATTGCTTGAAACTATAAAATACTATTATGATAAATTAATAGACAAAATTTATACAGATGAGTTAACAGGTATCTATAACTTTGCAAAGTTTCAAAAAGATATAGAAACAATGAATAAAGACTATTCTATACTCTCAATTGATATCAAATCATTTGGTGCTATGAATAGAGTATATGGTGTAAAAGTTGCTGATTATTTATTGGAAAAATTTGCGATTAAGACTAAAGAGTATTTCTCTGACAATGGTTTTTTATATAGATTGTATGGCGATGAGTTTGCTGTAATATATAAAGGGCAAGTAACAAGTTTGGATGTTGAAGAGTATATAGATACTATGAAACATAATGTATTTAAATATAAAAAAAGTTTATTTAGTTTAAATGTTACTGTTGGTTATGATGATAGAGTAGGAATGTCAACACTTGAAACCGCAGGAATGGCACTAGTAACTGCTAAAAATACAAATAAAAATCTTTTTAGATATAACAAAATAATTGCAGTAAAAGATGAAGATAACAATCATATAGTTTGGTTGGAGAAATTAAATAAAGCGATTGAAGATGATAATTTAGTTCCATACTTTATGCCTATGAAAAATACAAAAACAGGTCTTATTGATAAATATGAATCGTTAGTGAGAATTATTGATGGGCAAGCGGTTTATACTCCTGATAAATTTGTAGATGTTGCAATTGTAAGTGGTCAATATCATATAGTAACACAAACTATGATACGAAAAACTTTTGAATACTTTAAAAATATTGATAATGTAAAGTTTTCAATTAACTTTTCACTAAGTGATATTATAAATGATGAAACAACAGAGTTGCTGTTTAAATATTTATCAGAGTATAAAAATAGTCAAAATGTTATAATTGAGTTACTTGAAACTGAAGAGATATCTGATTTTGTTCTTTTAAATAAGTTTATCAATGAAGTAAAACAATATAATGCAAAAGTTGCAATTGATGATTTTGGTAGTGGATATTCAAATTTTAATTATATTTTAAATCTTGACGTAGATATTATTAAACTTGATAGCTGTTTGGTTCAAAATATTTTTACAGACCAACATGCTTTAGTAGTTGTATCAAATATAGTAAGAGTAGCCAAAGAATTAAAACTAACTGTTGTAGCAGAAAGAGTTGCAGATAAACATATTGAGGAGATATTAAGCGTGCATGAAGTAGATTATTTACAAGGTTTTCATATAGGACAACCTTCCCCAGAGATTTTGAAATAGTATGAAGTTTTCTTTTGTAACATTATTTCCAGATTTGATTGACTTTTATTTTAAAGATTCTATTTTGAAAAAAGCGATTGATAAAAAACTTTTATCATATGACTTTTTTAATCCAAGAGACTATACAACAAATAAGCATAAAAAAGTAGATGATACTTTGTGTGGAGGTGGAGCAGGGCAGTTGATATTCCCTCAGCCTCTTTTTGACTTGCTTGATGATATAAAAGCAAAAGATAAAGATGCTTATATTGTATTTCCACTTGCTGCTGCAAAGCCATTTAAACAAAATGATGCAAAAAGATTGGCAAAGAAAAAGCATGTAGTTTTTGTAAGTGGACGATATGAGGGGATTGATGAGAGAGTCATAGAAAAGTATGCTAATGAGGTTTTTTCTATTGGGGATTATATCTTAACTGGTGGTGAATTACCATCTTTGGTTATGTCTGATGCAATTTCAAGAAATTGTGATGGAGTATTGGGAAATATGGAATCACTTGATGAAGAAAGTTATAATAATGTTGAAGATACTAAGCAATTACTTGAAGCTCCATCTTTTACAAAACCAGTAGAATATGAGGGTTTAAGTGTTCCTTCAGAATTATTAAAGGGAAATCACGCTAAAATTCGCAACTTGAAACTCAAGCTGTCTATATATAAAACTAAGTATTATAGACCATAATAGGGGCACTTTGTGAGATATCATACCCCCGCAATAAGGAAAAAAACATGAAAAATAAGTACATAGCTGCATTCGAATCTGCACAAGTTGAATCTAAAGAGATTCCACAATTTAGAGCTGGAGATACACTAAGATTAGGTGTTGAGATTAAAGAAGGTGCTAAAACTAGAGTTCAGAACTTTGAAGGTATTGTAATTGCTTTAAAAGGTGAAGGTGTTTCTAATACTTTTACAATCAGAAAAATCGGTGCTAACGGTATCGGTGTTGAAAGAATTTTCCCATTATACTCTGATAGTTTAAAAACTATTGAAGTATTAAGAAGAGGTGATGTAAGAAGAGCTAAGTTACATTACTTAAGAGGTCTTAAAGGTAAGGCTGCAAAAATTAAAGAGTTAAGAAAATAGTTCTTAAACTTTGATTTTAAAAGGCAAGTATCTTTTGATACTTGCCTTTTTTTATGTCTGTGATTTTGAATATAAATAGGAATAAATAAGATGAAAAACATAATAAATACACCAGTAGAACAAATAACATTTAAAAATCAATCTTTTTTACTAAAAAGAGACGATTTGTTGCATGAAGATTTTTCTGGAAACAAAGCTAGAAAGTTTTACTACTTTTTTAAAAATGATTTACCAAATATAAAAACCATCATAAGTCATGGCTCAAATCAATCAAATGCTATGTATTCATTGTCTGTATTATGTAAATTAAAAGGTTTGAAGTTTGTTTATTATACTCATCATATCCCATCTTTTTTACAAGATAATCCAAGTGGGAATTATAAGTATGCTTTAGAAAATGGTGCAGATATTAAGCTATTTAAAGAGGAAGAGACAATAGATGATATTGAATATGATAAAGAAGATACGTTTCTTATAAAAGAGGGTGGAGCGATAGATGAAGCTCAGTACGGACTAAAGATACTTGCCAATGAGATAAATGACTATAAAAAAGAACACAATATAGATAATCTAAAAGTATTTTTACCAAGTGGTACAGGTACAACTGCTTTATTTTTGCAAAAATATATTGATGTAGAAGTTTTAAGTGTTCCTTGTGTGGGAGATGCTGATTATTTGAAAAAACAGTTTTTGGAGTTAGAATCAGATGAAAACTTACACCCAACTATAATAAAACCAAGTAAAAAATATCATTTTGGAAAACTTTATAAAGAAAACTATATAATTTGGAAAGAGTTAAAAGATGAAACAAATATTGAGTTTGATTTGCTTTATGATCCAATAGGTTGGAATACTCTTTTAAATAATATAGATGATAATTATACTTATATGTATATACATCAAGGTGGAGCAAAAGGGAATGAAACTATGATCCAAAGGTATGAGTACAAATATAAAGATATCTAAATAAAAAGAGAGATAGATGAATAGTATTTTTAAAATATTTACAGCTATAGTTATTGTTTCATTGTCTTTGATGATTATCATATTTTACAATGACTATAACTTCAAATCAAATCCATTATCAAAAGATATACAAAAAAGACTTTATGAGAAGAAAAAGCAAGTTGTATATCAAGTCAAAAGAAAATATAATATAAATCTAAACGTACCAATAATCGTATCAGATGAACTACCAAATAGTCTTTTTGGTTTAACCTCTTATAAAAATGGAAAAATAAAAATATATCTAAATAAAAAAAGATTCAAAGAAAATGAAAACTACATGATAGAAAATGTTCTAGAACATGAATATGCACATGCAGTTATGTTTCACTTCAAAAAGTTTACAAAAGTAAATGGTGGACACACAAAACAATGGCAACAAATATGTCTAAATATCAGTGATAACAAATGTGATAGATATGTAGGGCATAAGGATATTCTTATAGAGAAAGTTATAGGCTTGTAGGTTAGATAAACTTTTGTAAAAACTTATTAAACTGGTTTGCAAAACTTTGGGCATCTTTTTGCCCAAATGGTTTTGGTCCTTTTGTGACTTCTCCACTATCTCTTATACTTTGCATCAAGTCTCTTATGGCTAAATACTGTTTGATATTGTCTTTTGTGTATAGTTCGCCTCTATGGTCTATGGCATGAGCATTTTTAGTGATGGTTCTATCTGCTAGTGGGATATCTGCTGTAATTACTAAATCATCAATTTCGAGTAATTCTACGATATGATTGTCTGCTTCATCTGCACCAGCATCTACTATGATGTATGTGATATAGTTTGAATTTCCTATACTTACTTTTTTGTTGGATACTACATATGTTTTTATTTGTTGTTTGTCTATTGCTCTTAAGAGGATTGGTGTTAGTATATTTGGTAGGGCGTCTTCGTCTATGTATAGTTTCATATTTTAAAAGCTTTCTTGTATTTTTAATAGAATTGTACTGTTTTAAAATTAAAAGAGTTGAAATTGTCTATAATTATGAATCTAATTTTATTGGAATAATAAATTTTTAGTATGCATAACCAAGTAAAACTTGGTTACGAGGGATGGATAAAGATATATAAAATTTATGATATAATGGATTTATAAAGAAATAGGAGGTATCTTAATATGACTATGAAAGTAAGTATAAAAGATCAGTATCTTGATAAATTTGAAGAGTTTATGAAATCTTTACCCCAAGATGCAATTGAAGTAGATACTATTGTTGATAATTCAATTTCAACAGATGAAGCAAAAATAAAAGTTCAAAAAGCAATCAATAATATTTCATCAAATCAAGGTTTAGATTTAGATAGTGCATTTGAAAAAATAGCTAACTATTAAATGATATATAAAATTATTGTAGAACCAGAAGCAATTCAAGATTTATTAAATATAAAATCATATATCACAAAACAAGATACATCAATAAAATCCAATAACTTTATATCAGAATTAAAATCAAAAATAAAGTCACTTACTAAGATGCCACAAAGATGTAGAAAAAGTCTTTATTCCCAAAGTGATAATACTCATGATATTATCCATAAAGGATATACAATAGTTTATAAAATTATTGATACCAATGTACATATATTAACTATTTTTAGACAAAGAAGTTACTAGTAAAAATAAGCTAAAATCTATAAATATGATTATAGTCAATTAACTCTTATCTGATAGATAATCACTACTTACTTTGCTTCCATTCTTTTTTCAACGAAAAAAAAGAATCAAAAATTCTGTTTTTAGTTGCTGGCGCTCTTAATTGGCTTTGATATTATTTTGATTTAACTGGTGTTAATAATCAGCTTGATTTTCTTGCTTTCTTGGTGCGATTTGATTTTTGTGGATGAAGAGTTGTTTGTATTCTTTCGTTAAGAAAGTGCAATGTTTGAGTGAAACGAGTTTTGCACTTTTAGAAAGAATACAATAAAACTCCCACAAAACATCAACCTGCACCGATTTTTTTGTTTCGTTTTTTTCTAAAAAAAATGAAAGTTAAGAAGAGACAGTTACTCATTCAAATAAAAGCCCCTTAATAACAAAATACAAATAAAAGCCCCTTAATAACAAAATACAAATTTCAAAATTGGTGATATTTTACAATACGCTTTATTTTTTTATTTTGATAGAATATGTCAGATTAAAATATATAAGAGGTATATTATGAATAAGTTCAATGTAATAGTGGGAATAGTTTCAATTATAGGTGTTGTTTATGCAATATACACTGGTATTGCTTCATCTAGCAATCAAAGTTCAAATAAAATTGAGATAAATAACTCTTTTAAAGATAATACAAACTCCAATATAAAAGTAGATATAAAATGAAATATTTATTTATATTCTTACTAATACATAATTTAAATGCAACGCAAATAAAAGATTCTTTTAATAAAAATAAAGATTCAAATATAAGTTTAAAAAGTGAAAATTCAAATATAGAGTTACAAAATATAGGAAATAATAATACAAATAGTAAATTAACTATAAAAGTTGAAAATAAAGAGTTTGCAATATATGACTTTATAAAACATTTACAATATACATATCCAAATTTATATAAAAATATTATCATCTATACAGATATTGATTTAAATAATATCAATAAAAATAATAATAAATATAAAAACTATAAAAAATTTAAAGATATTTTAGAAAAACTATTAAATAATCCAGCAACATCAAAGTTATTAGACTTAGAAAAGAATCTACCAAAAATCTTAAAAGAACGAGATAATCTAAAGTTAGAATTGAAAAAAGCCAAAAGTAAATATGGAGAAGATTTTAAAAAGAGTATTGCAAAAGCTGAAAAAGCTTTGAATAATCATAAAATAGATGAATATCATAATTTGTTAAAAGTATTTAGAGATAGTAAAAAAGCAATCATAAAAGAAGTTGCAGAAAGCTTTTATCTTGAAGCAAAAGAATATTATTCTAGATTTAAGTATCAAAAAGCATTATACTACTCAAAAAAAGCTATGATTATGATAGATACAAATAGGGATTATCTTAATTTTTACGGAAGAATATTAATGACTTTAGCTTCTTATCCAGAAGCATTAATCCATTACAAAAAAATACTATCTATGAACTTAAAAGAATTTGGAGAAAAAAATAAAAATACAGCAACAAGCTACAATAATATATCTATGATATATAAAGATATGGGAGAGTTACCAAAAGCCCTAGAATACCAAAATAAATCCCTAAAAATAAGAGAAGAGATACTAGGAGATAAACACCCAAATTTAGCAATAAGCTACAATAATATATCTTTAATATATCAAGCTATGGGAGAATTACCAAAAGCCCTAGAATATCAAAATAAAGCTCTAAAAATACAAGAAAAGACACTAGGAGATAAACACCCAGACTTAGCAACAAGCTACAATAATATATCTTTAATATATTTAGACAATAAAGATATACTTAATGCAAAAAAATATATAGAAAAAGCGATATTTATTATGCAATATAATTTTCCTAATGGTCATCCTAATTTAGATAAATCACTTGAGATACAAAAGTATTTAAATACTCAACAAAATTAAGTAATTATATAGTTGTATTGTCATTTGACATTCATAAGTTATTACAATATAATTACTAAATAGATAAATTGTATAGGAGTAAAAAATGACAATGCTAACACGAATAGGAAACTCACAAGGTATCAGAATACCAAAACCATTAATTACTCAAGCACATCTTGAAAATGTTCAAATTGATTTAGAAGTAGTAGAAAATGGTTTATTATTAAAACCAATTTTAACTTCAAGAAGAGAAAATTGGAAAGAAAATATTGAAAATACTTTATTCGAAAATAAAGACATAGAAGATGAAGCTATAGTTAATGAATTGTTAAAT
>Ga0193964_1000591_pt1 | contig 17413 bp, 12 predicted proteins | sample FB_7_MG_FD_140323 | JGI IMG/M metagenome (GOLD analysis project Ga0193964, IMG submission 140323) | Microbial mat bacterial communities from the Broadkill River, Lewes, Delaware, United States - FB_7_MG | ecosystem: Environmental > Aquatic > Freshwater > River > Microbial mats | place: USA... | reverse complement strand
TATTTCAGGTTTAAGCGTATTAGAGCTTTCTGAATTAGTTAAAGAATTTGAAGAAAAATTTGGTGTATCTGCTACACCTGTTGCAGTAGCTGGTGCTGCTGGTGGTGCTGCTGAAGCTGCTGAAGAGAAAACAGAATTTGATGTTATCTTAAAAGATGCTGGTGCTAAAAAAATCAACGTAATTAAAGCTGTTAGAGCTTTAACTGGTTTAGGATTAAAAGAAGCAAAAGCTATGGCTGAAGAAGCTGGAGCTGTTGTTAAAGCTGGTATCTCTAAAGAAGATGCAGAAGCTGCTAAAACAGAATTAGAAGCTGCTGGAGCTACTGTAGAAGTTAAATAATTTTAACTAATTACATTCCAACAACGTGCACTAAATGCTCTGTATAACTACAGAGCATTAGTCATTTAAGGTGAATTTGCATTTTAATCTATGTCTGGTATTTGCTCAGATATAGGTTAGAATGTTTATTTAATAGTTAATAAAACTTTTAAAAAGAATATTACAAGAAAGGCTCATATGTTAAATTCATTACACTCTGGAAATAGATTAAGAGTCGATTTCGGAAAAAATCCACAAAAAATCGATATCCCAAATTTACTCCAATTACAACAAAGTAGTTACGAAAACTTCCTAATGGTTGGAAGAGAAGATAGAACAGCTGCGGGGATTGAAAAAGTATTCAAATCATCTTTCCCAATTCATGATTCACAAAATAGATTTACACTAGAATACATTAATAGTGAAGTTGGTAAACCAAAATATACTGTATCTGAATCAATGGTTAGAGGATTAACATTTTCTATACCTTTAAGAATCAATATTAGATTAACACTTTGGGACTTAGATGAAAAAACTGGTGAAAAGATTGGTGTAAGAGATATTAAAGAACAATCTTTATATATCCGTGAAATCCCATTAATGACAGATAGAATCTCTTTTGTTGTAAATGGTGTTGAGAGAGTTGTAGTAAATCAACTTCACAGATCTCCAGGTGTTATTTTCAAAGAAGATGAAGCAACAACAGTAGCAAATAAACTTATCTATACTGGTCAAATTATTCCAGATAGAGGTTCATGGTTATACTTCGAATATGATGCAAAAGATATCTTATATGTAAGAATTAACAAAAGAAGAAAAGTACCTGTTACTATTATGTTAAGAGCTTTAGATTATTCTAAAGAAGAGATTATTAAATTATTTTACCCAATAGTTAATATTCAAGTGAAAAATAATAAATTTTTAACAGAATTTAGATCTGAAGACTTTACAGGTAAAGTAGAATATGATTTAATTGATGATAAAGGGAACTTAATCATTGCAGCTGGTAAAAGACTTACAACAAGAAAAGCGAATGCTCTTGCTGAAGGTGGATTGAAATTTGTTGAGTACCCTGTAGAATTATTAATGGAAAGACATACTTCATCTACTATTTTTGATCCAGAATCTGGAGAAGTATTATTTGATGCTTTAACAAATTTAGATGATTTAAAATTAAAAAAATTACTTGATCTTGGTTTTGATTCTTTTGATATTGCAAATGATTTAGCCGAAGGTATTGATGATTCTATTATCAATGCATTTAAAGCAGATGCTGAATCTATTAAATTATTAAAGCAAACAGAACAAATTGATGATGAAAACGATTTATGTGCTATTAGAATTTACAAAGTAATGAGACCAGGTGAGCCTGTAACTAAGGAAGCTGCTAGAGATTTCATTAAGAAGTTATTCTTTGATCCAGAAAGATATGATTTAACTAAAGTTGGTAGAATGAAAATGAACCACAAGTTAGATGTAAATGTTCCTGAATATGTAACAGTATTAACACATGAAGATATCATTAAAACTGTTAAATATCTTATCAAAGTAAAAGCTGGTCATGGTCATGTAGATGATAGAGATCACTTAGGTAACAGAAGAATTAGATCAATTGGTGAGTTATTATCAAATGAACTTCATGCAGGTTTAATTAAAATGCAAAAAGCTATTAGAGATAAAATGACTACATTAAGTGGTACATTAGAAGATTTAATGCCTCATGATTTAATTAATTCAAAAATGATTACATCAACTATTACAGAATTTTTTACTTCTGGTCAACTTTCTCAATTTATGGATCAAACAAATCCATTATCTGAAGTTACTCATAAAAGAAGGCTTTCTGCACTTGGTGAAGGTGGTCTTGTTAAAGAAAGAGCTGGATTTGAAGTAAGAGATGTTCACCCAACTCATTATGGTAGAATTTGTCCAGTTGAAACTCCAGAGGGTCAAAATATTGGTCTTATTAATACATTATCTACTTTTTCAAAAGTAAATGATTTAGGATTTATTGAAACTCCATATAAAAAAGTTGTAGATGGTCTTGTAACTGATGAGATTGAGTATTATACTGCAACTCAAGAAGAGGGGAAAGTAATTGCTCCTGGTTCTACTAAGTTAACTAAAGATGGTAAAATATCTGAAACACTAACTGAAGCAAGAATTGATGGTGAAATTATGCTTATTGAATCAGCTAAAGTTGATTTAATTGATATTTCATCTGCGATGGTTATGGGTGTTGCTGCATCTTTAATTCCATTCTTAGAGCATGATGATGCCAACAGAGCCTTAATGGGATCAAATATGATGAGACAAGCGGTTCCATTATTAAAACCAAATGCTCCTTTTGTTGGTACAGGTTTAGAAAAAACTGTTGCTAGAGATTCATGGGCGAGTATTAAAGCTAAAAGATCTGGTACTGTAGAGAAAGCTGATGCTAAAAATATTTTCATTAAAGGTGAAGATGAAGATGGTGCATTTATAGACCATTACTTGTTAAGTAAAAATGCTAGAACTAATAATAATACTACTTTTGGACAAAGAGCAAGTGTTATAACTGGTCAAATCATTGAACAAGGTCAAGTAATTGCAGATGGTCCATCTATGGATAATGGTGAACTTGCTATTGGTGTTAATGCAACTGTTGCGTTTATGCCTTGGAATGGATACAACTATGAGGATGCTATTGTCCTTTCTCAAAAGTTAATTAAAGATGATGCATTTACTTCAGTTCATATTTATGAAAAAGAAGTTGAAGCAAGAGAATTAAAACATGGTAATGAAGAGATTACTAAAGATTTACCAGGTATTAAATCTGAAAACATTGATCATCTTGATGAAAGTGGTATTGTTAAAATCGGTACATACTTAAAGCCAGGTATGATTATGGTTGGTAAAGTTACACCTAAAGGTGAAATTAAACCAACTCCAGAAGAAAGACTATTAAGAGCGATCTTTGGTGAAAAAGCTGGTCATGTTATTAATAAATCTTTATACTGTTCAGCATCTATAGAAGGTGTTGTAGTTGATGTTAAAGTATTTACTAAAAAAGGTTATGAAAAAGATGAAAGAGCAGTTGCTACTATAGAAGCTGAGAAGTCATCTTTAGATGTTGAACATCATGATAAATTAATGATGTTAGATAGAGAAGAAAATCTTAAAATTAATGATATTATTTCTAAAAGTGAATTAGAAAAAGATGTTGAAATTGGTGAAAAACTTTTCAAAACTGGTGATAAATTAACAATTGAAGATTTAGCAAATGTAAATAGATTTGCTATGAAGAAAGTGATCTCTTCATTTGGGAAAGATGTTGCAAAAGCTTATAATGATGTAAAAGAATACTTTATTAAAGAAAAAGCAATTTTAAGAGAAAACCATGAAGAAAAATTACAAATTTTAGAACATGATGATATCTTACCAAATGGTGTTATCAAGCAAGTTAAAGTTTATATTGCAACTAAGAGAAAAATCAAAGTTGGTGACAAAATGGCTGGACGACATGGTAATAAAGGTATTGTTTCTAATATTGTACCACAAGTTGATATGCCATATTTAGAAGATGGATCTACAGTTGATATTATTCTTAATCCACTAGGGGTTCCTTCAAGAATGAACATTGGGCAGATTCTAGAAGTTCATTTAGGATATGCAGGTAAAAAACTTGGAGCACAAATTCAAGATATGTTTGATGCGAAAAAAGAAACATTCTTGAAAGATCTTAGAGCAAAAATGATTGAAATCGCTGATGTATCTAAACTTATGAATGCAAAAGAATTATTAACAAATATGTCTGATGAAGATTTACTAATTTATGGTAGAGATTGGGCTAAAGGTGTAAGATTTGCAACTCCAGTATTTGATGGTGCAAAACAAACTGAGTTTGATAAATTATTTGAATTAGCAAAAATGGATTTAGATGGAAAAGTTATTCTTCACGATGGTATGACTGGTGAAAAAATGGCTGAGAGAGTTAATGTTGGTGTTATGTATATGTTAAAACTACATCACCTTGTTGATGAAAAAGTGCATGCTAGATCTACTGGACCTTACTCACTTGTAACACAACAGCCAGTTGGTGGTAAAGCACTATTTGGTGGTCAAAGATTTGGAGAGATGGAAGTTTGGGCTCTTGAAGCGTATGGTGCTACAGCTGTACTTAAAGAGATGCTTACAACTAAATCTGATGATGTTGAAGGTAGAACTAGAGCATATAAAGCAATTGCTAATGGAGAGAATGTACCAAAATCTGGTGTTCCAGAAACATTCTTCGTATTAACAAAAGAACTTCAAGCACTTGGGCTTGATGTAGAAATTTTTGAAGAGGGTGAAGCAGATGAGCAATAATGAGACAGTATTAAAACCAATAGAGATACAAGAACTAGAAAAACCAACTGATTTTTCAGCATTTCAATTAAAAATTGCTAGTCCTGAAAAAATTATGTCATGGTCTTCTGGGGAAGTTAAAAAACCAGAAACAATTAACTATAGAACACTAAAGCCTGAAAGAGATGGGCTTTTTTGTGCTAAAATTTTTGGACCAATAAAAGATTACGAATGTATTTGTGGTAAATACAAGAAAATGAGATACAAAGGTGTTGTGTGTGAAAAATGTGGTGTTGAAGTAACATCATCTAAAGTTAGAAGACACAGAATGGGTCATATTGATTTAGTTGCTCCTGTTGCTCATATCTGGATGGTAAGCTCATTACCATCTAGAGTTGGTACATTATTAGGTGTAAAATTAAAAGATTTAGAAAGAGTACTTTACTATGAAGCATACATTGTTGCTAATCCTGGTGAAGCTTTTTATGATTCAGAAAGTGCTAAAGCAGTACAAAAATTTGATATCTTAAATGAAGAACAATACAGAAATATTTCAGAAAACTATGAACATACAGGTTTTGAAGCTAACATGGGTGGACAAATTGTTTCTGATTTATTAAAAGGTTTAGATTTAGTTGAACTATTACATTCATTAAAAGATGATATGGGTGCTACAAAATCTGAAGCGAAAAAGAAAACATTAGTAAAAAGACTTAAAGTTGTTGAAAACTTTATTAATTCTGGAAATAGACCAGAATGGATGATGTTAACAGTACTTCCAGTACTTCCACCAGATTTAAGACCTCTTGTTGCACTTGATGGTGGTAAATTTGCTGTATCTGATGTTAATGATTTATATAGAAGAGTTATCAACAGAAATAACAGATTAAAAAGATTAACAGAACTTGATGCACCTGAAATTATTATCAGAAATGAGATGAGAATGCTTCAAGAAGCAGTTGATGCTTTATTTGACAATGCTAAAACTGCAAATGCAGTTAAAGGTGCAAATAAAAGACCTCTTAAATCATTATCTGAAATTATTAAAGGTAAACAAGGTCGATTTAGACAAAATCTTCTTGGAAAAAGAGTTGATTTTTCTGGTAGATCTGTAATTGTTGTTGGACCTAACTTAAATATGGACCAATGTGGTATTCCAAAGAAAATGGCACTTGAATTATTTAAGCCACATTTAATGGCTAAACTTGAAGAGAGAGGATACTCTACTACTTTAAAATCTGCAAAAAGATTAATTGAAGCAGAAACAAATGAAGTATGGGAATGTCTAGCTGAGATTGTTGAAGATTATCCAGTATTACTGAACAGAGCTCCAACTCTGCATAAACTTTCAATTCAAGCATTTCATCCAATATTAATTGATGGTAAAGCTATTCAGTTGCATCCATTAGTTTGTTCTGCATTTAATGCCGATTTTGATGGGGATCAAATGGCTGTTCACGTTCCATTATCTCAAGAAGCTATTGCTGAAGCAAAAGTTCTTATGATGAGTTCTATGAATATTCTTTTACCAGCATCTGGTAGAGCGATTGCTGTACCTTCTCAAGATATGATTCTTGGTATATATTATGTTTCTTTAGAGAAAAATGGTGTAAAAGGTGAGCATAAATTATTTGCCAACTTAAATGAAGTTTCAATGGCTTTAGAATTAGGTAATGTAGATATCCACGCTAAAATCAGAACTGTAATTAATGGTCAGTTAGTTACTACAACTGCTGGTAGATTAATTATACATGATATTTTACCTGATTTTGTACCGGTAAGTTACTGGAATAAAATTTTAAAGAAAAAAGATATTGGTACTTTAGTTGATTATATTTATAAACATGGTGGATATAAAGTTACACCTAAATTCTTAGATAATTTAAAAAACCTTGGATTTAAATATGCAACATCAGCTGGTGTTTCTATTTCTATTGATGATATTAGAATTCCTGATTCTAAAGAAGGTTTAGTTGGTATTTCTAAAAAAGAAGTTATTGAAGTTCAAAAACAATTTAATCAAGGTTTATTAACTGAGCAAGAAAGATACAATAAAATTATTGATATTTGGACAGTACTAAATAACAAACTTGGTGTTGAGATGATGGATTTAGTTGAAGCAGACAAAGATGGATTTAACTCTATTTATATGATGGCAGATTCTGGGGCTAGAGGTAGTTCTGCACAGATTAGACAGCTTGCTGGTATGAGGGGTCTTATGGCTAAGCCTGATGGTTCTATTATTGAAACACCAATTCTTTCTAACTTCCGTGAAGGTCTAAATGTACTTGAGTACTTTATTTCAACTCACGGTGCGAGAAAAGGTCTAGCCGATTCTGCTTTAAAAACAGCGAATGCCGGATATTTAACAAGAAAACTGATTGATGTATCTCAAAATGTTAGAATTGATTTAGAAGATTGTGGTACTCATGAAGGTATTGAGATTACAGATATTGTTGATGGTAATGAACTTGTTGAAGCTCTTGAAGAAAGAATTACTGGTAGAGTTATCGCATCTGATATTGTTGACCCAATTTCAAATGAAATTTTATTCCAAGAGGGAACTTTAATTACTGAAGAAGATGCAAAAATTGTATCTGAAGCAGGTGTTAAATCAGTTGTTATTAGAACGCCATTAACTTGTAAAGCACCAAATACATTATGTGCTAAATGTTATGGTCTTAATCTTGGTGAGCAAAGAAAAGCAAATCCAGGTGAAGCTGTTGGTGTACTTGCTGCTCAATCAATTGGTGAGCCAGGTACACAGCTTACACTTAGAACTTTCCACGTTGGGGGAACAGCTAGTGCAACTCAAGCAGAGAAAGAACTTAAAGCTTCTAAAGAAGGTTTTGTAAGATACTATAACATCAAAACTTATGAAAATAAAGATGGTGAGCAAATTATAGCAAACAGAAGAAATGCAGGTATCTTACTTGTAGAGCCTAAAATCAATGCACCATATAGTGGTACATTTAAAATGGAAACTACACATGAAGAGGTTATTGTTTCTGTTTCAAGTAGTGATGATGAGAAAAAATATTACTTCAGAAAATCTGATATTGCTAAGCCAAATGAGCTTGCCGGTGTGTCTGGTAAAATTGAAGGTAAATTATATATTCCATATAAAGATGGTGATATCGTAGAAGAGTTTGATTCTATTGTTGAAGTTATTAAAGATGGTTGGAATGTTCCTTCAAGAATTCCTTATGCATCTACACTTAAAGTTGAAGATGGAGCACCTGTTACTAAAGAAATTACTTCTGGCGCAACTGGAAATGTTAAATACTTTAAACTTAAAGGTGATTACTTAGATAGAGTTAAAGATGTAAAAGCTGGTGATGTTATTACCCAAAAAGGTTTATTTGCTGTTATCGTTGATAGTGAAGAAAGAGAAGCTTCAAGACATTATATCTCTAGAGAATCTGTTATTGTTGCAGATGATGATAGTGAAGTTGAAATTTCTACAGTTATTGCAAAACCTCAAACTGAAGCACATGTTGTTATTGCAGAATGGGATCCATATGCAAACCCTACAATTGCTCAAGAAGAGGGTGAAGTAGCGTTTGAAGATATTCTTTCTGGTATTACAGTTAGTGAAGCATACGATGAATTAACAGGTACATCTAAATTAGTTGTAAATGAATATATTCCTGCAAATTATAAACCGTCAATTGTTATTAAAAGTCAAGGTGAAGTAGTTGCAAGTTATGTACTAGAGCCTAAAACATCTATTTTTGTTGCAGAAGGTGATAAAATAGCAATTGCTGATATTATTGGTAAAACACCTAAAGCTGTTTCTAAATCATCAGATATTACTGGAGGTCTTCCAAGAGTTTCTGAATTATTTGAAGCTAGACGACCTAAAAATATTGCAGTTCTTGCTACATTTGATGGTGTTGTAAGTTTTGGTAAACCATTAAGAAATAAACAAAGATTAATTATTACTGATAATATCGGTAATAAAGATGAATTCTTGATTCAAAAAGATAGAGTTATTCTTGTAAGAGAAGGTGAGTTTGTTCATGCAGGTGAAAAATTAACTGATGGTCAAGTTGCTTCTCATGATATTTTAAAAATCTTAGGTGCAAAAGCGCTTAATGAGTTTATTGTAGCTGAAGTTCAAGGTGTATACCGAGGGCAAGGTGTAAATATTGCGGATAAGCATATTGAGGTTATTTTATCTCAGATGTTAAGACAAGTTAATATTGTTGATGCTGGTAATACTAAATTTGTTGTTGGTGATATGATCTCTAAACGAAGATTTACAGCGGAAAATGAAAGAATTATTGGTATGGGTGGTGAGCCTGCTATTGCAGATTCTGTATTACTTGGTATTACAAGAGCTGCTGTTACATCTGATAGTATCATCTCTTCTGCTTCATTCCAGGAAACTACTAAAGTATTAACAGAAGCTGCTATTAGTTCTAAAATGGATATGCTAACAGATCTTAAAGAAAATGTTGTTATTGGTAGAACAATTCCTGTTGGAACTGGTCTTCATAGAAATAAAACAGTAAAATTTTCTGTAAATGATTAATAAAGTAGAGTTTTAACTCTACTTTATCATTCTCTCCTTATGACTACAATATTTTTTTTATGTTTCTTATTTATTTTTTTAGAGTTTTTTGAATCATCATGGCAAAAAGCTAATACTTTTTATGGTGTAATTAAAAAAAATTATCAGATATATAATAAAAATATTTTTGTATATTTTCTTTTTAATCCTACTTTCTTCTTTTCTCTTTTTATTGCATTATATTTTAATAATTTTAGTTTTTTAATGTGTAGTATAATTGTATTGAAATTTTTAGATATAAGTTTTAGATTATTTTTAATGAATAAAATTCAAAAAGACGAAGATATTACTTACCTAGTGCCATTGGACATAGAATATACAGGTTTACTTAGATATTTTAATGTTATACTTTATCCAATGACATTCTTGTTTTCTTTTTTATAAAACTTAAAATTAAGGGATTTTTATCTTTTCTAATACTTTTTGTATTATATAATCACTATTAATCTCTTGTACCATTGCTTCGTAACTTAATATAATTCTATGTCGTAATACATCTTTTATACATAATGCTATATCTAAAGGACTTACGTAATCATTTCCTCTTAAGTATGCTCTGGCTTTTACAGCTTTAAACATATCGATAGTTGCTCTAGGACTTGCTCCAAATTCTATGTATTCTTTAATCTCTTCTAATCCATAATTTTCAGGTTCTCTTGTTGCAAAAATTATGTCAACTATGTATTTTTCAAGTTCTTGGTCCATATGTACACTTTGTACTTCCTCTTTAATAGTATTGATATCGTTTTTATCTAAAATATTATTAATTGTTTCAAATGTAGAAAAAGCTGCTTTTGATGCAATCTCATATTCTTCCTCTTTTGTATTATATCCCACAATTATTTTAAACATAAATCTATCGAGTTGTGCCTCAGGAAGATTATAAGCACCTTCTTGTTCGACAGGATTTTGTGTTGCCAAAACTAAAAAAGGTGTCTCAATTTTATATGTACTTTCTCCTAATGTTACTTGTTTCTCTTGCATAACTTCAAGCAGAGCAGACTGAACTTTGGCAGGTGCTCTATTAATTTCATCGGCAAGTAAAAGGTTAGTAAAAATAGGACCTTTTTTTATTTTAAAATCACCGCTTTTCATATCATATATTTGCGCACCTATTATATCTGATGGTAATAAGTCTGGAGTAAATTGTACACGTTTAAATTCAAGATTTAGTGATTTAGAAATTGCATTTATTGTAGTGGTTTTTGCAAGTCCTGGAACACCTTCTAATAAAATATGTCCCCCTGTAAATAATCCAATTAATAACGAATCAATCATATTTGTTTGACCAATTACCTGTTTTGATATCTCTTTTTTAAGTTCTTCTATTTTTGTTTTCATATATTAGTATCTCTATAGTATTTTCTACATTATATTTAAAAAAAAATTTAATTTCTATAATAGCAGGGAAGTAATCATTGTGTAATTAAGAGAACATATAATTTCACTAGTTTAAATTCGAAATTTGACAGCTACTGGAACTAAACATTATTAGTTCCATTGATATCTTCATATGTTATTAATCTGTAATTTTATTATTATAAATTCTTCATTATATTTTATGTAAAGGAAAATAATGAGTAATTTAAGTAAATTAAGTTTTGTCAGTGCAGTACTTTCAGGTGCTGGATGTTTATTACCATGGTTATATTTTTTTGGTTATTTAAATTAGTATTGTAACCAAGTGTAATCAATCGGTAATCAATCTATATTAAATTTCCATCATATCTTTAAGATAAAAATACAAATTAGGAAATAACAAATGAATAAATCAATCAAATTAAGTCTTGCTGCCGCTATGGTTGCTGGTATGGTATCAAATGCTAATGCAAAAGTAAATTTAGAAGATGCAATTAAAGATGTAACACTAAAGGGTTATGTATCATACACAATGGAAAAGCTAACAGATAATAATGGAAAAGATAGCGAAGCACAACATGATATTGATGTAAGAGTTCAAATTGATTCTAAAATTAATGACAATTATTCTTTAACAGTAAGAGTTGATGAAAAAAATGATGATGATAAAGATAAGAATCCTAATGATGCAGACTCAACAACAAAAGATTCATCTGCATTACAACCAGAGATTGATCAAGTATATATGACTTATAAAGAAGGTGGATTAAAAGCAAAAGTTGGTATGCAAAAGGTATTAGCATCTAGATTACATGATAGCATTAATGGTGATGGTTTTGTTGTATCAAATAAATTATCAAATGATTTAACAGTTTCAGGTGGGTATTTTTATACAACAGAAAAAACAGATACGGATGAAGTTGCTGGTATTGATTTATCTGGAAAAGTATCTATGTTAAAATATGGTTTAACTTATGCTACAGTAATTGATAGTGATGAAAATAATAATGATGGTACAGTTGGAGATAATGGAGCGAAAATACTTGATTTAAGAGTAGATGCAAAAATATCAAATGCATTAAATTTGCATGTTGCTCATACAAATAAATCACTTGATAAATCAGGTGAAAAAGATCAGAAACTTACAAAACTAGTTGCAAGTGGTAAATCTGGTAATATTAAGTATGCTTTAGGATATGCAATGGCTGGTAAAGATGGAGCTTCTGTTGCAATTGATGGAGATTCTGATGCTTCTGTAAATTTAGTATTAGATGAAGTAAGTACAAATGATATACAAGATGGTAATGCAATTTATGCAATGGTAGGAACAAAATTAACAGATAATGTTTCTGCATCATTGGAATACGTAACAGCTGATGGTGATGCGGGAAGTGTAAAAGATGCAAATGAAATGGTTTTAAAGTTAACAAATAAAATAACAAAAAAGTTTAAAACTTTTATATCGTATGATACATGGGAAACAAAAGACTTCAGTAATACTAAAACAGAAAAAACTGAAATTACTTTGGGTGCAAAATACTCTTTTTAAAAGTTGTAATTGTAATCATTTAAAAGGTATGAAGAGTCCTTCATACCTTTTATTATATATTATTATTTTTTCTTAGAAACTTTTTTAGCAGATTTTTTTGCTACTTTCTTCTTAGCTTTCTTTTTCTCAACTTTTTTTGCTATTTTTTTCTTTAATGCTTTTTTAGCAACTTTCTTTTTAGCTTTCTTTTTTTCAATTTTTTTTGTAATTTTCTTTTTTTCAGCTTTTTTCTTTAGCTTTTTCTTTTCAACATTTTTTTCAACTTTCTTAGTAACTTTTTTCTTTAATTCTTTCGCCATTTTTGACCCTTTTTAATTTGATTTATAATATTACTAATAGTAATAAATTATAGGTATTGTACATTTTATAATCTTAAAGTAAACTAAATTATAGTTAATGGTAATAAAATATGGTATAATCTGAAATAAACAATAATTACATAAAAGAGAAAAAATGACATTTGTAGAATTTAAAAAATTATTATTAGATGCAGATATAAGTTTACCTAAGTTTAGTAAATTAATTAAAGTAAGTGAAAAAAATCTTCAGTCTTATAAAAAGAAAGAAGAAGTGCCAAATGCTATTGCTGTTGTTGCTAAATGTTTTGCTCAAATGCATGAATCAGGTGTTGATTATAGAGTCCTAATTGAGACTTTAGATTTACAGGCTAAAACAAAAGAAGGTGCTGGATTTTCTTCAAAAACGAAAAAAAATAAATCCACTAACTAAATCTATACTAATAAGATGAATAAGCAAATTTTGAGTAAATTTAAAAAATTTATGTTATAATAGCTTTAAACTATTCAAAAATATATCAAAAAAGGCAACTTAACTATATGGAAGAAACACAAAAAACAGAAAATAATACTTCTGAAACTTCAACACCTACAAAAAAACCCACAAAAAAACCAGCTAATCCTAATAATAAAAAATCAAGAACACATGTACCTGTAAAAGGACTTACTATTGATCAACTAAGAGGTAAAAATACTTTAGAGCTTATAGAAGCTGGAAAAGAAGTGAGTATCGAAAACCCTCAAGAGATGCAAAGACAAGATTTGATTTTTGCTATTTTAGAGGCTCAAACAGTAGCTGGTGGGTATATTTTATTTACTGGTATTTTAGATATCAAAGAAGCTGGATTTGGTTTTTTAAGACCTTTTGATGGAAAATTTAGTGATTCTTACAGTGATAGTTATGTAAGTGCTACGCAAATAAAAAGATTTGCATTAAGAAGTGGTGATATTGTTTCTGGACAAGTTAGACCTCCTTCTAAAGAGAGTGAGAAGTATTATGCTTTATTAAAAATAGAAGCAATAAACTATTTACCGGTTAATGAGTCCAAAAACAGACCTTTGTTTGACAATCTTACTCCATTATACTCAACAGAAAAATTTCAATTTGAATATGATCCTGCAAGATTAACAGGACGGGTAATGGATATGTTTGCACCTATGGGTAAAGGGCAAAGAGGTTTAATAGTAGCTCAACCAAAATCAGGTAAAACAGAATTATTAAAAGAAATTGCACATGGAATTAGTAAAAATCATCCTGAATCTACATTAATGGTATTATTAATTGATGAGAGACCAGAAGAGGTTACTGACATGCAAAGAAGTGTAAATGGAGAAGTTTACAGTTCAACATTTGATCTTCCTGCTCAAAACCATATCAAAGTTGCAGAAATGGTTATAAACAAAGCAAAAAGAGAAGTAGAAATGGGTAAAGATGTAGTTATTTTACTTGATTCTATAACAAGACTTGCACGTGCTTATAATACTGTTACTCCTTCATCTGGAAAAGTATTATCTGGTGGTGTTGATGCAAATGCTTTACATAAACCAAAAAGATTTTTTGGAGCAGCAAGAAATATTGAAGAGGGTGGAAGTTTAACTATTATTGCAACTACTTTAGTCGAGACTGGTTCAAAAATGGATGAAGTTATTTTTGAAGAATTTAAAGGTACTGGTAATAGTGAAGTTGTATTAAGTAGAAAAGCAGCTGAACGTAGAGTATATCCAGCAGTTGATGTAGTAAAATCAGGTACTAGAAAAGAAGAACTTCTTTTACATCCAGAAGAATTACAGAAAATTTGGATTTTACGTAACGCAATGGCAGAGATGGATGAAGTGGAATCTTTAAAATTCTTATACAAAAAAATGAAAGAAACGAAATCGAATGCAGAATTTTTGATTTCAATGAATGGATAGAATATGAAATTTAATAACTTGTCTCATGAAGAGAAACTTGAAACGCAAAAAGAAGTTTTAAAGTGTATGGAAATTGTAGGTGGAAGAAATCATTTTTTAGGAATGATTGAGAATATTAAAGAAGCAACAAATCATCCATTGTTAAATAAAACTGGAAAACTTCATTATTCAAATGGAACAATATCTTGGGGGAAACAAATTTTTAAAGAAAAAATATTTGCATTAAAAAATATGTTTATTCAACATCAAGATGATAATATTTTAACAATAACAAATGAAAAATTAAGCAAAGAGATTAGTAATTGTTTAAAAACTATGGGAAAATTAGAATTTATTATTGAAACAAAAGAGGGTAATGAATTTACTTTTGTACCATTTAAAACTATTAATGATAAAAATGTAGAGACAACACCTTTATTTCAAATTATTTTTTTTGATAGTATTAACAATACAAAAAGAATTATTGATTATAAATAAAAAGTAGTAGTCAGATATGAGAGCGGGAGTTTTTGATAGCGGAATAGGTGGGTTAACTGTAGTTAAATCCCTATTGGAAAATAAAGTATTTGAAGAGATAATTTATTTTGGAGATACCGCGCGAGTCCCTTATGGTGTAAAAGACAAAAATACTATTATAAGGTATTCTTTAGAAGCTTTAGAGTTTTTTAAAAATTTTGATCTTGATATTTTAATAGTTGCTTGCAACAGTGTTAGTGCATATGCTTTAAATGAGATGCGTTCTAATACTACAATTCCTGTAGTCGGAGTAATTGAGTCAGGAGTAATGGCATTAGAAAATAAGGTTAAGAACAAAAAATCCAGTATATTAGTTATCGGTACAAAAGCTACTATTGCTTCTAATAAATATGAAGATGCGCTTAAAAACTTACAATATTTAAATATAAATTCAATTCCTACAGGCCTTTTTGTTCCAATTGTAGAGGAAGATATTTTTGATGGAAACATATTAGATTCTACTATAAATCATTATTTTGGTCTTTTGGGTAAAATAGACGCAGTAATTTTAGGTTGCACTCATTTCCCTTTAATTGAAGATAAAATATCAAACTATTTAAATAATGCATTGACAATACATAGTGGTGATGCAATAGTGGAATTTTTAAAATTAGAATATAATTGTATAGAAAAATTTCACGAAACACATATTAAGTTTTTTGCATCTGAAAATCCGCAGGGATTAAAAGAAACTGCAAAAAAATGGTTAAAGGATTTAATCTAATGGAAAATAACAGATCAAGTGCTAGACAAGTACTCGCTTTAAAATATCGGCCTAAAAGATTTGAAGATTTAATTGGTCAAGATGCAATATCAACTACTTTATCTTTAGCTTTAGATACAAATCGACTTTCACATGCATATTTATTAAGTGGACTAAGAGGTAGTGGTAAAACTTCAACTGCACGTATCATGGCAAAAGCATTAGTTTGTCAAAATGCGCCTACATCAAAACCATGTGAAGTTTGTCAAAGCTGTGTAAGTGCAAATGAAAATAGGCATTTAGATATTATAGAGATGGATGCTGCCTCAAATCGTGGGATTGATGATATTAAAGATTTGATAGAGCATACTAAATATAAACCAACTAGTGCACTATATAAAGTATTTATAATTGATGAAGTTCATATGTTAACTACGCAGGCATTTAATGCTTTACTAAAAACTCTAGAAGAACCTCCTTCATTTGTTAAATTTATTCTTGCAACTACTGATCCATTAAAATTACCAGCAACAATACTTAGTAGAACACAACATTTTAGATTTAAAAAAATTTCAGATAAAAATATTATTCATCATTTAAGTCATATCTTAAACATAGAAGATATCCAGTTTGAAACGCCTGCCTTAGATATTTTAACTAGAGCTGGTCAAGGAAGTTTACGAGATACATTAACTTTAATGGACCAAGCGATTATCTATTCAAAAGGGATTATAACAACATCTACAGTAACAGAAATGTTAGGTATGATTGATCCTATTTTTATGGATAATATATTTGACATAATATTAAAAAAAGAAGATATTAGATCCATAGTAGAATCTTTAGAAAGTTATGAAGTTGGACAGGTCTTAGATGAAATAAGTATATATTTAAAGCATAAAATGTTACTAAATGATATAAAATTCGAATTATATCTTTTTGACAGATTTTTTAGAATTATTGCAGACTCCAAACAACTCTTAAATATGAATAGTGATAGTGGTTTTGTTTTAATTCTGACATTATCTAAAATGTTAGAAGCAGTAAATGTTAAAACAATAGATGAAGTTATTCAGCAAGTTGAAAATATAAAAGTAATAGATGATACTGATAATTCGAAATCACCTCCAATGCGAGATATAGCACAAAAAAATATTAGTGCTTCTGAAAATGATGTTTCTTTAAATGTTGTTACTGATAATAGTATACCGGAAGAAGTTGTAGTTGAAGATACTGCACAAATTAAATACAAAAAATTAATTGATGTTATTTATGAAAAAAGCTATGAATTAGGAGAGTGCTTTGAGCGAAGTTTTACATTTTCTTCTTATGAAAATAATGTACTAAAAATAAATAGTAGCGCTCAAGGAGAATGCAAAGCTAAATTATATAAGAATTTTTCTCATATAAAAGTGTTTGTTTCTGAAGTCTATGGATTAGAAACACAATTAGATTTTGAAAAAATTCAAAAAGAAACTAACAAGGAAATGGCCAGGACAATCCAGGCCACAGTAGTTAATCCCATAGATAATGAGCCAAAAGTAGAACCAAAAGATACTTTTGAACAACCTTCAAGTTGTATGGCAAGTATGACTGCTGTTAAAAATCCGAAATTATCTCAAAAAGATTTAAATATAGATGATGTTCTTAATTCAAAAATGACTAATACGGCAATGAAATTGTTCCAGTCTCCTAATTCTCCAAGAGTAAAAAGTAAACTATAAAATAATACAAAACACGAATTCCAAAATTTAAGCTACTATTTAGCTAAAGCTATTGACAAAGAGAAGTAATTGTATTATAATCCGCCACACAAAACGAGACGTAATAGTCAAGTTAATGTAAATGATCTTTA
>Ga0193964_1000590_pt1 | contig 17426 bp, 18 predicted proteins | sample FB_7_MG_FD_140323 | JGI IMG/M metagenome (GOLD analysis project Ga0193964, IMG submission 140323) | Microbial mat bacterial communities from the Broadkill River, Lewes, Delaware, United States - FB_7_MG | ecosystem: Environmental > Aquatic > Freshwater > River > Microbial mats | place: USA... | reverse complement strand
TAAAACAAGAAGACTTAACAAACGCTGATCAAACCATCACATTATCAGCCGACAATGTTGTTGTAATTAGTGGTGGTGCCCGTGGAGTTACGGCAGAAGTTGCTCACGCCATCGCCCAAAAAGGCGCTCCAACATTACTATTATTGGGCCGTAGTGAATTACCCGATGCTGAACCTGAATGGCTGAGAAGCGCAAAAAATGAAGCAGAAATCAAAAAATCAATAATGACCAATAATGGTCAACCGTTAACTCCGCGGCAACTAAATGATCACTGCCAGCGAGTATTGCAAAACCGCGAATTACTCGAAAACATTCAACGATTGGAAGCAACAGGCTCAAAAGTTCTTTATCGTAGTGTTGATATTCGTGACGAGAAAGCGGTTAGTAACATTCTACAACAAGTCAGAGAGGTCGGATCTATTTGTGGTTTGATTCACGGTGCAGGCGTTCTTGCTGACAGAACCATTGAAGATAAAACAATTGAACAGTTTGAATTGGTTTACTCAACTAAAATTGCTGGACTACAAGCACTACTTCAAGCAACTCAAGCTGATCAACTCGATTTTATCGCTCTTTTTTCATCCTCAACAGCGCGTTTTGGCCGTACTGGTCAAGTTGATTACGCTGTAGCAAATGAGGTTCTCAACAAATCAGCTCAAGCTCTGGCTCGCCAACGCCAAGACTGCCGTGTTGTCTCAATCAACTGGGGCCCTTGGGATGGTGGCATGGTAACCCCAGCACTAAAAAAACTTTTTGCCTCTGAAGGAATAGAAGTCATTGGTCTACAGTGTGGAGCTGAATACCTACTTAAGGAAATAGCGCATAAAGATAACAATGTTGAAATTGTTATTCTTGGTGGAGAGGGCAAACCGAACCCTCCTCAGCCTACTCAGGCCGCTGAGGTGTCACAGGAAATTGAATCAACACATTCAACAAACTTGGTATATCGTCTAAACATTAATGTGAATTCGATGCCGTTTTTAGAAGACCATGTCATTAACGGTATGGCTGTTGTGCCCATGGCAATTCTTGTTGAATGGCTGGCGCAGGGAGCTTTGCATAACCAACCCGGGCTTATTTTTCATGGTTTTAATAATCTAAGAATTAGAAAAGGGATATTACTTGATCACAAGTCGGCCGTAGATGTCGAATTACGTTGTGGCCAAGTTGAAACAAAAGAGGGACAACTCATTGTACCAATGCAATTATGTAATGTTGATGACGCAAGTGTTTACACCAGTGCCGACATTATACTCACCTCTGCCCTTCCACCTCAACGTCCAACGATGGAACCATTAGTCATTGATGGCGGTGAAGTTAGCTCGAAGGAGGAAATTTACTCTTCAGGCAAACTGTTTCATGGGCAAGCACTGCAAGGGTTAACTCATGTGATTGGTAATAATGTTGAAGGGATTATTGCCCTATCCAATGTTGCCCCGATGCCTTCTAAATGGATGGAGGCCCCTCTAAGGAATCAATGGCTAGCAGATCCTCAAGCATTGGACAGTAGCTTTCAAATGATGATTTTATGGAGTTTTGCACAAAAAAAACTAGGTTCTCTCCCCTCTTTCATTGCTGAATATCGTCAATATTGTGAACAATTCCCTGTTGGCTCAACACGCATTCAGTGCCGTGTTACAAAGGTAAACAACCATAGTGCTACAGCAAATATTGATTTCATTGACGGTCAAAGCCGACAATTAATTGCTCGCTTAACAGGTTACGAATGCACCATGACAGAAGGGCTACAGCAAGCATTTTACGACAACAAATTGCACAAATAATTCTGTGGGATACCAATGTGTCATTAACCTTAAAGCCCTGCCTGAATAGCAGGGCTTTTTTTGAATGGATAAAACATGAAAACCTATCAAGATTGTATCCCTTGTTTTGTTAATCAAACTATCAGTGTACTTGAGATGATCGACTGTGATGACAACAACCGTGAAACAATCTTACGTACTGTTTTGCAGCATCTAAGCGGTATTGACTTTCACCTTTCACCACCAGAGATGGCGCGAAACATTCACCGAATCATTCGTGAGATCAGTGGTAATCCGGATCCCTTTTTGTCTGAAAAAAAAAGATACCAAGATTTAGCCCTACAGCTATTACCACAACTTGAGCAAAATCTTTTACTCTCCGAAGACCCTTTTAGAGCAGCGATCTTACTTGCTATTGCAGGCAACAGTATTGACCATGGAGTCTATCACGATCTATCTGAAGAGCAGGCACTTACAGCTCTTGAGCAGGGGTTAAATATTCCACTCACAGGAGATGTTGATCAATTTTCTCGCGCAATTGATCAGGCCGAAACAATTTTGTATTTAGCTGATAATGCAGGTGAAGTGGTTCTAGACAAATTACTCCTTCAACAACTACCACTGGATAAATTAACATTTGCTGTTCGAGGTGGACCAATTCTAAATGATGCTTTAGTTGCCGACGCTGAACAAGCAGGAATAACAGAATTAGTCCCTGTAGTAGATAATGGTGATGACAGCCCAGGGACAATTTTGAAATTTTGCAGCAACGAGTTTCAACAGTTATTTCATGATGCTGATCTGATTATATCTAAAGGACAAGGTAACTACGAAACCCTTAGTGATATTGCAGGAAATATTTTTTTCTTACTTAAGGCAAAATGCAATGTCGTTGCAAAGGATATGGATTGTCCCGTCGGTAGTGCTATTCTTTACCATCGAAATTAATATGTGATCTAAGGCAACGACACAAACATGAAAGGCAATACCATGAACGCAGCTCTTCAACATAATTTGTACCTCGTTAAAGAACATGTCGGCATGTTTAAAGCCGCCAACAATTATGACATCTATGATCCTGAGTCAGGACAAATCTTGCTGGAATGTCGTGAAAATCAGCTGGGTATTTTCACTAAATTGTTGCGTTTTACCGATTATAAAAGAATGACTCCTTTTGATGTACAAATAAAAACCGCAGACGGAACACAATTAATTCGAGTCAAACGTGGAATCTCACTTTTTCTATCAAAAGTTGAAGTGTTTGATGAAAACGAGCAATTGATCGGACTATTCAAGCAAAAACTTTTTTCAATTGGTGGAGCGTTCACGGTGTTTGACGCCAATGAATCAGCAGTATGTCAGTTAAAAGGAAAATGGACAGGCTGGGATTTTAAGTTTTTAAATGGTGAAATTGAGATGGCACATGTGGCAAAAAAATGGGCTGGAATTAGCAAAGAGATGTTTACCAGTGCCGACAACTATGTACTCCAAATCTCTGACAACGTTACCAAGGACGATGTTGCACGCCAGCTTATTGTTGCAGCAGTGATGTGCATCGATATGGTGTTAAAAGAGTAATAGCAGATAAATCAATTTTCGAGTTCATCGAAAGTCGCTTCTAATTCTGATTTCTCAATAATTGCTTTAGATAGCGGCTTTCGAACTTTTACCCCAAGATCAACAAAACGGTTCGCTTGACTGATTAGATTACCCCGTCCTTGGGTTAATTTAGTCATAGCAGCGGCATAGGTGGTATCAACAGTTGCCAGTTGAACACCTAGTTTTTCCATGTCATCGACAAATCCGCGCAGCTTATCGTAAATAGCCCCTGCTCTTTCAGCAATAACTAGCGCATTAGTGTTTTGTCTCTCGTAACGCCAAATATTTTCAATGGTACGTAATGTAGCCAGCAGTGTCGTCGGCGTAACAACAACAATCTTACGCTCAAATGCATGATTGAATAAACTTTCATCAGCTTGAAATGCCACCATAAATGCAGATTCAATCGGCATGAAAAGCAAAACAAAATCGAGAGAATGAACTCCGACAAGGCTCGAATAATCTTTATCACTCAATGTTGTAATATGTTGTCGTATTGCTGAAACATGTTGTTGCAACGCTTTTTGTTGAAGAGCAATATCGTGTTCATTGCAATAACGTTCGTAAGCAATAAGTGACACTTTAGAGTCGATGATAATGTCTTTTTTTTCAGGCAGATGAACCAAAACATCAGGCTTAAGTAATCGATTCTCTGCATCACGAAAAGCACCCTGCGCATCATATTCAATACCAGCCCTTAATCCTGATTGTTCGAGAACACGTTGCAGAACGAGCTCGCCCCAATTCCCTTGTGTTTTATGGTCGCCCTTTAATGCCCGAGTTAAATTAACAGCTTCACGATTCATCTCAATGTTAAGTTGACGTAGATTGTCCAACTCTTGCTTCAACGACGAGCGTTCACGAACATCGTTGACATAAACATCATCTACTTTCTTTTTAAATTCCTCGAGTTGATCACGAAATGGTTTTAAAACGTGCTGTAACTGTTGATTGTTCTGTTCAGAAAATCGACGCTCTTTATCCTCAAAAATTTCATGTGCTAACCCTTTAAATCGCTCAGATAATGATTCTTTTGCATCATGAAGAAACTGAATCTTTTCAACACTTTGACGTTTTTGTTCATCTAATCGTGTTGTCAGTGTAGCAATACGTTCTTGTTTTTCCATAAGTTGGTAACGCAACTCAGGCAGTTCATTCTCTCGTTGTTGAGCTAGGTCAATAGTCTGTTGAAGGTGTGTATTTGATTCTTGCAAGCGAACTAAATCGATTTGAACCTCTTGAGCTTTCGTACTAAGGTCCGAAATTGTACTTTGCGCAAATTTGCCTAAACGGTTTTTATTCCTCACACAAATAAGTAACCGAATAACAATACAAAGCAAGATAAAGCAGGTCACCAGTGTGATCTGGAACGCAAAAGAGAGCGATAAAAACATGCTTAAACTGTTAAGTGACATGTCGGCTCACAGGGCTGGATTGGGCGTTTCGATATTTTAAATGTTGCCTTCATAGTCATAACAACGCGCTGGTTCTCATCTTCAATGGCGACTGAAGCGTTCCACAATCTTTCTTCATGTTGATAAATCTCACTCCGAGCTGTAATCACCCCCTTAACAACAGGATGAAGAAACTCGACATTAAGATTGATGGTTCCAAAATGTGTACCAGCAGGATAAATACTCTTGATAGCCATCACTGCGGCGGTATCGGCAAGACTTACTAAAGCACCACCATGAAGCAAGTTCCCACCGTTAGCGAATTCAGCACGAAAAGGCATGGTCAATACGGCTTTACCCTGTTGAACTAGGACAATCTCAATACCGAGCTGCTTTTCAAAAGGTGCACATTCAATCCATTGTTCAAGCTGAACGCAATGTGGCCCCAAATACGCTGACCTATTGATCATTCTCCTGCCTTATCTGGCTTAATACGGTTATGTTTAGTTAAGCCATTAATGAAATTTCGTAATAGTTGATCACCGCACTCTTTATAGTTTTTATGCCCCTTCTTACGAAACAACGCACTAAGTTCAGAGCGAGACAACGAAAACTGTGCGACATCGAGTAAGTTCAACATATCGTCTTCACGTAATTCTAAAGCGATACGAATTTTTTTTAAAATGACATTGTTATTAAGGGGAACCTGAGGGCGAGGAGATGATGCCGTGACATTATCTTGCTTACCACGAGTATAAATAATTAAACCGTCTAAAAAGGCATCCATAAGTTCTGCCGACAACTCTTGATACCCCGTTTCAGTTTCACGCATAAAATAACGACTAAGTTGCTCTGGGCTAACGGTGTAATTCTTCAATTTAAATGCTTCCAGAATCACCGAGTCACTTAAATCAACGGCATAGCGAAAACGGCGTAAAATATCATTATATGTCATCAGTCTCACTCGTTTGGAAAGTTATCTAACGGTTTATAGCGTACAGGGACAAACTACTTGATTCAATCGCTCTGATTGAGATATAACTAACATCCTTGGCCCCGTAGCTCAGTTGGATAGAGCGGTCGCCTCCTAAGCGATAGGCCACTGGTTCGACTCCAGTCGGGGCCGCCAAAATAATCAAGCACTTAGTGGTTTCCACTAAGTGCTTTTTTTATAGCATATTTAATCAATTATATGGTGGGTATTAAAAATTGAGTAGGCTAAACACCTTATCAGCAGGCAATCTTTTTCGGCCCTCTAAGAAATCAAGCTCTGCTAAAAAAGCGCACTCAACAACTTCTGCCCCTAACTCATTGACTAAATCAATCACGGCAGCAACGGTACCACCAGTTGCCAGTAGGTCATCAGCAATCAAGACTCGCGCTCCGGGGGCAAAAGCATCTTCGTGAATTTCCAGTGTATCGGTACCATATTCAAGATCGTATGTTTTCTTGATTGTTTTAAAGGGTAACTTACCAGGCTTACGTACCAAGGTAACCCCTACCCCCAATTTATAGGCCAATGCAGCACCCAAAATAAAACCACGCGCTTCAACACCAACGATCGTATCTATCTTTTGATCCAAATAACGATGAGCTATTAAGTCAATCATCCGGTGGAAACTCTTTCCATCAGAAAGCAGTGTCGTTATATCTTTAAAAACGATCCCTTTTTTAGGAAAATCAGGGATATCTCGAATAATTTTTCTTAAATCGTCCACAGTAACTCCATGTTTATACTGATAGGTTTATGAATTCAACTCTCACTTTGATCACGCATGATACTACGCAATTTTTCTAAACTTTTCACCTCAATTTGTCGAATTCTTTCTCGTGTCACACCAAATCTTTTACCTATCGTTTCAAGAGTTTCAGGCTCGCGATCATCAAGTCCAAAACGTAACGTTAAAATTTCACGCTCATTATCTTTTAATTGATCTAACCATTGGGTCAAATAGATATAATTATCTTTATTCTCAATGAACTCTGTTGGTGTCATAACCGATGTGTCTTCCAACGTATTCATCAGTGAATAGCTGTCATCATCGCCCAGTGGATGTTCTATTGAATAGGTTTTTCGCAATAGCTGCTGTAACCGTCGTACTTCCTCAACAGAACCGCCCATTACTTCAGCAATATCAGCTTCTGATGGTTCGTGATTGAGCTGCTTAAGCGCTTCACGGGTCGCCTTAAGCATACGATTCATGTTTTCAGCAATATGAACAGGCAAACGAATTGTACGGCTCTGGTTTACGAGTGCACGCTCAATGGATTGACGTATCCACCACGTTGCATACGTTGAAAAACGACACTCTTTACTGACTTTGAATCGTTCAACAGCCTTTATTAGTCCCATGTTGCCCTCCTCAATTAAATCAAGAAATGGCAAACCACGGTTCATATAGCGCTTAGAGATTTTAACGACAAGGCGTAAATTTGACTCTATCATTTTCGCTCGTGCCAGTTCATCACCCGATTCGATCCTTAATGCAATCGATCGTTCCTCTTCAGCAGAAAGCAGCTGTGATTTTTGAATATCTTTAAGGTAGCACTTAATCGCATCGTCGCTGGCAGATGGAGGACTGCTCTTTTTTGTATTTACAGTGACTTTACTCATAACGATAACCCTCTTGTCAGCAGAATATCCTTTCTAAGGAACTTACACCATATTAAAGGTATATCATTATGGCAAGTACAATTTAGGGTTCACTGCTTTTTTATTGCGCCAAACTTCAAAATGGAGACGGCCACTTTTCATTCCTGGAGGGCTACCAACAAGTGCAATCGCTTGTCCTGAGTTAACATATGAACCTAAAGAAACAAGGGTTTTAGTGCTGTAGCCATAAACAGTAAACAGGTTATGGTCATGTTCAACTATCACAACATGACCATAACCAGTAATCCCATTGCCACTATAAATAACCTTGCCCGCTGCGGCGCTTTTAATAGGAGTACTGACCTGCGCAGCAATATCGATCCCTTTGGATGGAGTACGGCTAGTTAGATCGAACGATGTAACAACTGAGCCATTAACAGGCCAAAGAAATTGACCTTTTTTAGCAGAGGTTGATGCGCGTGTTATTTTTTTCTTAACAGATACGGGTGATGATTGGGTTGTACGCGAAAGAGTGGATCTTTTTTTTGGGGGAACAACAGGTTTGTGTTTTGAAGAGGATGAATTAGGCAGCACAGATACGGTTCGTGTTCTGCTAGCACCGGGGATCCACAATGCATCACCAGCATTAATATGGGATCCATCTTTTATACGGTTTGATGAAATAAGTTTATCAACAGGAACATGGTAGGTTTTGCTGATGCGGTACAGTGTCTGACCGGGTTGAACAACATGAACAACACCTTTCGGAGCACATGAAACAAGCGCAAAAAGTAGGACAACCAACAACGTATAAATTATACGAACCATCTACTGTGTCCATTAATAAATCAATTAGAGAAGTATGCGAACAACAAAAAAACCACCTATTAATAATAAAGCAAAAACGGATGTTAATACATTGAAATTTTTATCAATAATTTTTCTAGCATGATCACCATATCGATAAATAATTAGAGCAATAAGGTAGAAACGCATGCCACGGCTTATTGCGGATGCCAAAATAAAAACAGGAAAACTTACCTGAAATACACCCGCACCAATCGTAATAATTTTATAAGGTATCGGTGTAAAACCAGCAGTAAAGACTAACCAAAAGTTATACTGACTGAACAGAGACTGAATAGAGTTAAACCCCTCTTGGGTAAATCCGGGAACCCATTGATAAAACCACGACGCTGTAAACTCCCAAAGATTGTAACCAATGCCATACCCCGCTATACCACCAAGAACAGAACCAAGAGTACACATTGCAGCGAAATGAAATACTTTAAAGGGGATTGATAGCCCCATTGCCAAAAGTAAAACATCGGGAGGAATAGGAAAAAAAGAGGATTCAGCAAAAGATAGTAAGAATAAAGCTGTAACCGCGTAAGGGGTTTGTGCCCAATGAAGAACCCAATCATAAAGACGACGAAACACTTTTAACACTCTTTTTCACTCCAACCATATTTACCGATGAGAGGGACAAACCGGCAATCAAGGAGGTCTTCTTCAGAAAAAGATTTTTCAGCAGTGCGTGTTATCCGCTTTAAAACTTGAGATTCACCAGAACCAACAGGAATAACTAATCGACCACCTATTTCAAGTTGGTCGAGATAATATGGCGGGACACTGGGAGCTCCAGCAGTAACAATAATAGCATCAAAAGGGGCCTGCTCTGCCCAACCACTACTACCATCAGTGACATGAATGTGAACGTTAGAATAATGGATACTATCTAAAATACGACGAGCTCTGCGAGCTAAGCTAACAATACGCTCAACACTATATACATGCGCGACCAACCGTGACAATATCGCCGACTGGTACCCAGATCCAGTACCAATTTCGAGAACGCGATCATCAGATTTTAATTTGAGGGCTTCTGTCATTGCGGCAACAATGAAAGGTTGTGAAATAGTTTGTTTTTCACCAATAGGCAACGCGTAATCTGTATACGCTTGGCTTTGTAGTGCTTCTTCAACAAAAAGATGACGTGGAACATCTTCCATTACACGGATAACGTTACTGTCAGTGACGCCTCGATCAACAACGTGCTGTGCAACCATCCGACGGCGTGCAATTGAATAATCCATCGTTAATCGTTTCTACAAAGGGTTTTTTAGAGTCATTTCAAAGAAGATCGCAATGCACGCAATTCATCACGCAAACCTAATAACAATTCTCGGTCATTTGGGGATGTATTTTCAGTTTTAGGATGTTTTTTTGATGAACGGATTGCCTTACGAGCGCCAGCGATGGTAAAGCCTTGACTATAGAGAAGATCCTTTAAGGTCAAGACAAGTTCTATATCCTTTTTCTGATATTGTCGTTGTTTGGTGCGACTTTTTGCAGGTGTAAAACTACCGAACTCAGATTCCCAATAACGCAAAACGTGAGGCTTAACACCTGTTATCGAGGCAACCTCTCCGATCTTAAAAAAAAGCTTATCCGGTATCTCTACATTCATGGGATAGGAACAACGAGGAGGACGTATTAGTCCTCCTCGTTGATTGCTACTTTCAAAACTTGACTAGGCTTAAAGGTCAGAATTTTGCGTGAACTGATTTCAATCTCTTCACCTGTTTGCGGATTACGACCTCGTCGAGTTGCTTTTTGCTTTACGACAAAATTACCAAAACCTGCAATTTTAATCTTATCACCACTTTCGAGGGTATCTTTAATCAAATCAAATACCGATTCGACAATTTCAGCGGACTCTTTTTTAGAAAATCCTGTCTTATAATATACATTTTCCACAAGATCCGCTTTTGTCATAATACCTCCATAACTTGAATACTTAGATAGAACGTTGATTTTTAACGGTTTATAACACAGCCATTTTATCGCTGCAAGAGCTATCTGATTTCAGCTCCCAAATTTTTCTGCAACGACTTTACGATCTTAGCATGCATTGCACTAATTTCATCATCAGTAAATGTTTTATCCATTGAACGATAACGAGCTCTGATCGCTAAACTCTTTTTACCTTCAGGAACACCTTTACCAATGTACATGTCAAAAAGAGTTACGTCATCCAGATTCTTAACTTTAACCTTCGACAACACATCAAAAATTTGTTGTGCACTGATTTCTTCATCAAACAAAAAAGAGCTATCACGATAAGAATCAGGGAAACGAGAAATTGGTTTAAATGTTACCGCATTCTTTTTTGTTGTCTGTATCGCAGAAACATCAAGATCAACAAGGAAAACAGGTTGATCAATATCATAATTATCTTGAACCTGAGGGTGAATCTCCCCCATCACCCCAAGTAACATTTTATCGTTATACAAACGACATGATTTCCCTGGGTGTAGATATGGCTGCTGCGCATCAAGTTCAGCACGTAAGGAAGGTATTGATAACTGTTGACAAACTGTCTCAACAGTACCTTTAAGGTCGTAATAGTCGACATTATCATCAGACTGTGACCAACCTTCAATCTCTCTTTTACCTGTAATTGCAGCACACATGCGAACAGATTCAATTGGCTGAATTTCTTCACCTTTAACGGCAAAAACAGGACGCAACTCGAATAGGCTCAAGTCGTGACTACGGTACGAGAGGTTGCGGCTAATCGTTTCAAGCATAGCGGGAACCAAGCTTGTACGCATAATAGATTGTTCTTCAGTGAGGGGGTTTAACACTTTAATGGTGCTTCTTCGTGTATCGTCCTCACTGAGATTAATTTTATCCCACGCTGTTGGCGAAGTGAAAGAGTAGTTTATGATTTCACTGTAACCTTGTGAGACCATAGCATCACGCAATAAACGGGTAGTAATCTGGCTCTTATCCTTTATTTGACGAACAGCACGACTAACTGGCATCGTCACGGGGATATTATCATAGCCATTCAATCGTGCGACCTCTTCAATGAGATCAACTTCACGCTCAAGATCGTGGCGAGACATAGGGATTGTTGCCTTGAGAGCTTCTTGCCCATCAAGATCAAGCCGCACAGTATTTAATTCGATAGAATTCAACAGTTGCTCGATTTGATCAAGAGACAGATTGAGTCCTAAAAGAGCATTTGTCCGTGATGTTGTGATACTCACCTCACGCTTAAAAAGCGCCTGAGGATAATTATCAATACACCCCTTTGCGACCGTGCCACCAGCAAGTTCTTGAATAAGAGACATTGCACGATCTAAAGCGATGGCAACAATATCAATATCTGCACCACGCTCAAAACGGTGTGAGGCTTCCGTGTGAATACCGAGCCGCTTGCTGGTTCGGCGTACAGAGATCGGATCAAAATAAGCACTTTCAAGTAAGATATCGACGGTTGTATCTTGGACTTCTGAGTTTTCACCGCCCATGATACCCGCTAATGCAACAGGACCTTCATCATCACAAATAACAATATCACTCGATTTCAGCTTTCGAGTTTGTTCATCTAATGTAATGAACTCAGATCCTTCATCAGCTCTTTTAACGACAATTTTCTTGCCGCGTAACAGATTGAAATCAAAGGCATGTAATGGGTGCCCCAGCTCCATCAGTACGTAATTGGTAACATCAACAACATTGTTGATTGAGCGCATACCGATCGATTCTAACCGTTGAACTAACCAACTAGGTGATGGCGCAACCGTGACCCCTTCAATCAAACGAGCCATGTAACGAGGGCAACCAGAAGGATCTTCGATAGTAACGGAGGTTTTTGTGTCAATAGACAACTCCCCTTCGTTCATTGCACCAGATGTTGGCAGTTGAATTTTTTTATCAACAAAGGCCCCTACTTCACGAGCAACACCGGCAACACTAAGACAATCTGCCCGATTAGGAGTTAAGCCGATCTCATATCGAACATCTTTTAAGCCCAATGCGGTGAAAACAGGTGTTCCCAATTGTAGCCCTTGAGGGAGAATTAAAATGCCATCAGCCTCTTCCGCTAAACCAAGCTCTTTTTCAGAGCACAGCATTCCACGTGATTCAGCACCTCTGATTTTAGATTTTTTAATTTTAAAATCACCGGGTAAGAGTGAACCAACTTGAGCAAGAGCAATAAGATCACCTGTCTTATGATTTGTGGCACCACAAACGACAGGAATAACATCGCTACCAGTGTTGACTTGACACAACGTTAAACGATCCGCTTCGGGATGTGGTTCAACGGATTCAAGCTTAGCAACGATGACAGAATCAAGGCTTGCTCCAAGCTTTTCCATAAAGTCAACTTCAAGACCTGCCATTGTTAATTGGTGTGAAAGTTGATCTGCATCGAGGTCGAAATCGACAAATTCTTTTAGCCAGTTATAGGTGACAATCATTTAGATATATCCTTTATATTGCATTGACTCAATTTGATTGAGTTATGGAAACATTCACAGTGCTTAGTGTTATCAATTTACACTTAATTTAAAATTGGCGTAAAAAACGGACATCATTCTCAAAAAACAAACGTAAGTCATTCACACCGTATTTAAGCATTGCGATCCGCTCTAGTCCCATACCAAAAGCAAAGCCACTATACCTGTCAGAATCGTAATCAACCGATTTAAATACTTCAGGATCGATCATTCCGCTACCAAGGATTTCTAACCAACCAGAATTTTTGCAGACTCGGCAGCCTTTGCCACCACAAATGACGCACTGAATATCGACTTCAGCGCTCGGTTCGGTGAAAGGAAAAAATGATGGTCTAAACCGTACGCCAACTTTTTTACCAAAGCACTCATGGATAAACGTGGTCAAGATACCTTTCAAGTCGCCAAAGGTAATATTCTCGTCAACCATAAAACCCTCAATCTGGTGAAACATTGGACTGTGAGTAATGTCAGAATCACGTCGGTAAACGGTTCCTGGCGCAATGATGCGTAATGGTGGTTCTTGTTTAAGCATAGAGCGTATTTGAACTGGCGAAGTGTGCGTTCTTAGGACAACATCGTCATTAATATAAAAGGTGTCTTGCATGTCACGTGCGGGGTGATCTTTAGGGATGTTCAAGGCCTCGAAGTTGTAAAAATCTTGTTCAACTTCTGGTCCTTCAGCAACACAAAAACCGAGTGATGAAAAAATCTCAATCAGCTCTTCTGTAACAAGGGTAACAGGGTGTTTCGTGCCTTGAGGTTTAATACGACCAGGTAATGTCACATCAATTTTCTCATTGGCAAGACGTGAAGCCATAACATTTGATTTAATCACTTTAAGTTGTTTTTCAAATGTCTGTGAAACTTGATCTTTTACTCGATTTGCAATCGCACCAACAATCGGACGCTCTTCATTGGTAAGCCCGCCCATCTCTTTCATGATAGATGTCAGTTGTCCTTTTTTGCCTAAGTAACTAACACGAATTTCCTGAAGCGTCGCTTCATCGCTGGCATTACCCATTGCTTCATTTGCTGAAGCCAACATCGATTCAAGTTTATCTTTCATAAAAACCCCTAACACCACGTAACAAGGCACGTGCTATAAACAAGTGATGGAAGCCATTTGGCTTCCATCAACAAATCATTTAAATAGAATTCATACGATCTATACGGATGAAATTAAACATAAAAAAAGCATAAAAAAAGAGATGAGGAAGAACCTCATCTCTTTTGGTGTTCCTACTGAATGTGCGCTTTTGCTTTTTCAACTACAGCACTGAAGGCTGTAGGATCAGTAACGGCAATCTCTGCCAATACTTTACGATCAAGGGCAATCTCAGCTTTTTTCAATCCGAAGATCAGACGGCTATAGCTTACTCCGTCTAGACGTGCTGCCGCGTTGATACGGGCGATCCAAAGTGCACGGAAATCCCGCTTTTTAACACGACGATCACGATAGGCGTAATTTAAAGCCCGATCAACCGCTTCGGTAGCACTACGGAACAGTTTGCTCCGTGCGCCGCGGTAACCTTTGGCAAGTTTCAATACTTTATTACGTCTACGTCTCGCTTTAAAACCTCTTTTTACTCTCGGCATCTTGTTCTCCTTAACAATGTTAAAATAAATGCAGACAATCTTAATGCTATCTACATTGCCGGATCTGAAGGGGGAGACAAAATTCCCCGCAGTTCTCGGACTTAAAGCCGAGTTGACCGAACCCTACATGTAAGGGATCAGGCAACTGATATTTTTATGATCTGCAGCGCAAACAATCGCACCTTGACGCAAATCACGCTTACGCTTTGTGGTTTTCTTGGTCAGGATGTGGCTTGTAAACGCCTTGTTCCGGCTAATCTTTCCTGTACCTGTCTTACGGAAGCGCTTTGCAGCACCACGGTTAGTTTTAATCTTGGGCATTCCCAATCTCCTTCATTTCACTTTTTTAAGCTGTCACTCACAATGTATGACATTTCTACTTTTTATTTGGAGCCATCACCATATGCATAAAACGACCCTGCATACTCGGAAAGAACTCAACAACTCCAATATCCGATACTTCTTCAGCAACTCGCTTCAACAAGTCACGCCCAAATTCAGGGTGCGTTACTTCACGGCCACGGAACATAACGGTAACTTTAACCTTGTTCCCAGCATCAAGAAAACGACGTACATTCTTCACTTTAACCTTAAAGTCATGAATTTCGGTCTTAGGCCGCAATTTCACTTCTTTAAGCTCAACGCGAGCCGTTTTCTTTTTTGCTTCAGCAGCACGCTTTTGTTGCTGATATTTAAATTTACCGTAATCCATGATACGGCACACAGGTGGCTTGGCTGATGGTGATACTTCCACCAGATCAAGTCCGCGATCAACGGCAGCCGTAAGCGCATCCTGCAAAAGCATGACACCTAGCTGCTCACCAGCATCGTCTACAACACGTACTTCTTTTGCACGAATTGCACGATTAATATTTGTTTCTTGCTTAGCTATGGTGCCACCTCCTAATTATATTTCTTACACTCTTCCAAAATGAATTGGCTAAATTGATCAACAGTCATCGGTTCAAGATTGTCACCAGTTCTAAAACGAGGTGTAAGAGTTGAACTCTCCATCTCTTTATCCCCAATGACGAGCATATAGGGAACCTTTTGCATTTGTGCTTCGCGAATCTTGAAACCAAGTTTTTCATTGCGCAAGTCAGATTGCACTCGAACACCTGCGGCCAAAAGATCAGCTGTAACCTGTTTAGCATAGTCCAGTTGATTATCAGTGACATTGATCACCATGGCTTGCACAGGTGAAATCCATAAAGGAAATAAACCTGCATAATGTTCGATGAGAATACCAATGAAACGTTCAATCGAACCTAAAATAACTCGATGAACCATTACTGGGCGATGTTTTTCACCGTCAGAGCCAACATAACTCAGTTCAAAACGCTCAGGCAGGGTAAAATCGCACTGAATAGTAGCACATTGCCAATACCTGTCAAGGGCGTCCTTTAGCTTAATGTCGATCTTAGGGCCATAAAATGCACCATCACCTTCATTTATATCAAAAGGCAAACCAGAATCTTCTAGTGCATTGCGTAATGCCGAGGTTGCACTATCCCAATCCTTGTCACTACCAATTGACTTATCAGGACGTGTCGAAAGTTCCATTTCGAATTCAAAATCGAAAATAGACATAACATCCTGAACAAAACGGAGGACATTTTTGATCTCATCATCAAGTTGATCGGGAGCACAAAGGATATGTGCATCATCTTGGGTAAAGCCACGAACTCGTGTCAGACCGTGAAGCACACCTGATTTTTCATGGCGATGCACAGTACCCAGCTCAAAATACCGTTGAGGCAAATCACGGTATGAACGCAATTTACTCTTGTAGATCAGCATATGCGCTAAGCAGTTCATTGGTTTCAAACCAAAACCCTGCCCTTCCACCTCAGTGAAATACATGTTCTCACGATAGTTCTCATAATGACCTGAGGTTTTCCAAAGGTCAGTACGTAGGATTTGGGGGCCCTGAACCATGTCATAACCACGACGCAAATGCTCACGCCGCTCAAAATCTTCAAGAATTGTTCTCAGCATTGCCCCTTTAGGGTGCCAAATAACAAGACCCGCACCAGCCTCTTCATTAAACGAGAAAAGATCAAGTTCACGACCAAGCTTACGGTGATCGCGCTTACGAGCTTCCTCTAAGCGTGCAAGATGAGCTTTGAGCTGCTTTTTATCAGGAAAAGCCGTAGCATAAATCCGTTGCAACATCTCTCGATTTTCATCACCACGCCAGTAAGCACCAGCAACACTTGTCAACTTAAAAGCTTTAATTTTACCAGTTGATGGTAAGTGTGGACCACGACAAAGATCAGCAAAATCACCTTGACGATAAAGAGATACCGACTCAACACCGAGGTCTTTGATCAATTCAACCTTAAAATCTTCACCCATCTCTTTAAATAGAGCGATGGCATCAGCGGTATTCATTACAGAACGCTCTATAGGAAGATTCTGCTTAATAAGCGCCTTCATGTGAGTTTCTATTTTGTCAAAATCTTCAGGTGTAAAGGTATGGGTATCACAATGAAAATCGTAGTAAAAACCATTCTGGATAGATGGGCCAATGGTAACCTGAACATCTTTACCATAGATCTCTTTTACAGCATGAGCCATTAAGTGAGCGGTGGTATGGCGATAGATCTCTAAGCCATCAGGGCTAGAGAGTGTAATCAGTTCAACCTGTGAATCGTTGTCAATGGATTGTGTCGCATCACAAAGCTCACCGTTAACGCGAGCAGCAACAGTTTGTCGTGCTAAGCCCTCACCAATTGACTGAGCAATCTCAAGACCAGAAACTCCAGACTCATATTCACGCTTTGATCCATCAGGTAATTCAATTGTGATGTTCGCCATAATTAATAAGCTCCATATACGCAAAAAGGCATCCTGGGGATGCCTTTAATTCTAAATATACAGCATTTGATAAATGGTAGGCACGGGCGGTATCGAACCGCCGACCCCCACCGTGTCAGGGTGGTGCTCTCCCACTGAGCTACGTGCCTATGCGCTGCAACAATGGAGTTATACCGAAAAGGTATTACCCTGTCAACCCCTATATTTAGGCTACTTTAGGTCGCAATAAATTTATGATAATTATCCAGCCTAGACCAATGAATCTGTCCTTCCAAATTCAAAAATCAACAAACATAGAATAAAGAGGATTTAGTCCTTGCTAAAGCAGGTAATACAAACGTAAATT
>Ga0193964_1000589_pt1 | contig 17443 bp, 15 predicted proteins | sample FB_7_MG_FD_140323 | JGI IMG/M metagenome (GOLD analysis project Ga0193964, IMG submission 140323) | Microbial mat bacterial communities from the Broadkill River, Lewes, Delaware, United States - FB_7_MG | ecosystem: Environmental > Aquatic > Freshwater > River > Microbial mats | place: USA... | reverse complement strand
ACAGCTTTTTGCCCATTCAAATCCTAATTTAGAAAGTATTAAAAACAATACTTTAAAATGGTAATCTTGCTCATTCCCAACTGTATAAACAAGTTCGTTAAGGTCGTAATCTTTGAAACGCTCAATAGCAGTTCCAATGTCCTGAGTCATATAAACAGCAGTACCATCAGCACGTAAAACTATTTTTTCGTCTAAGCCTTCTTCGGTTAAATCAATCCAAACGGAACCATCTTCTTTTTTATGAAAAATTCCTTTTTCTAAACCTTCAGCAACAATATCTTTACCTAATAAGTAGGTATTACTTTCATAGTAGTTTTTGTCAAAATCAACACCAAGTTCTTTATAGGTTTCATCAAAACCAGTATAAACCCACTGATTCATTTTTTTCCAAAGCGAAACAACTTCTTCATCTCCAGCCTCCCATTTTAAAAGCATTTTTTGAGCTTCTAAAAACAATGGCGACTCTTTTTTTGCATCTTCTTCAGTTTTACCTTCAGAAATTAATTGAGCAACTTCTTTTTTGTATTCTTGATCAAATTTAACATAGTAGTTTCCTACTAATTTATCACCCTTTAAGCCAGTGCTTTCTGGAGTTTCTCCTTCACCAAATTTTAACCAGGCTAACATACTTTTACAAATATGTATTCCACGATCGTTAATAATTTGTGTTTTGAAGACTTTTTTTCCTGAAGCTGCAATAATTTCGGCAACTGAATACCCCAATAAATTATTTCTAATATGACCTAAATGTAAAGGTTTGTTTGTGTTAGGAGATGAATATTCAACCATAACGGCTTTCTCATTTTCATCTGGAGTTACAATACCAAAGTTGTTGGTATCATAAAGACTATTAAAACCATTAATGAAGAAATTATCCGAAATTACCAGATTTAAAAAGCCTTTAACAACGTTAAAATCGGCAATTTCGGTAACATTATCTTTTAAATATTCTCCAATTTTAGTTCCAATTTCTACAGGATTTCCTTTAATTTGGCGTAGAAATGCAAATATTACAACTGTTATATCTCCTTCAAAATCTTTCCTTGTTGCTTGAAATTCAACAGATTCGATGGCTACATCATATATTTCTTGAATTCCTTTTTTAATTGCTATTTCTAATTTGTTTTGCATAATTTTTTACTCAAATATTTTGAAGGGCAAAAGTAATAAATTCATAATTATTTTTACTGTTTTATAAATTCAAATTCTGTAAAATCAAAATCAGGATTAGGGACATCAATATGTAACTTACTTATTTTACCATTTTTATTTAAATCGAACCATAATTTTCCTTCAGGTAAAGAAGCTAATTCAATTGGAAATCTAAATGTGAAAATATGATGATTCCAATGTTTTAAATCGGCATAAAAAATTGGAGTTTCATCCATAGTAAAATGTAATGTCTCGTTTTTTAAGGTTACAGTAATTGTACCATACATTTTATCTTTATAAGTTCCAGTATATTCACTAAGCTTTAAATGTTTTTTGTTGAGTTTGCCTCTAAGGTTTTCATTTTCTATTGTTTTTTTATTAGAAACACTGTCTTGATATTTTTTATATGAGAGGTAATTTGAAGACCAGTCTTTACCATTTAATTTATTAGCTAAAATTACATCAAGTACTTTGTTTGTTAAAGCGCTCGGAATCCAGTTTAAATTATTGGTTAAAATTACCACCCCTATTTTCTTTTCAGGAATAAAAAATGTTTTTGAAATCATTCCATCATATCCTCCGCCATGAGAAACAACTTTAAAACCTTCATAGTCTTGTAAACTCCATCCAAGACCGTATGATTTAAAATTTACATTTTCAGTGTTTTTTCCAACGGTAAAGTTTACATGAGGAGTTGTTAGTTTATTAAAGCTTTGAGTTGAGAAATATTTTTTACCATCTAACTCGCCTCGTTTAATGTTTAATTGAAGCCATTTAGCAAAATCATTCACTGATGAAATTAAACCACCGGCGGGAGCAATATTATCCCAATTCACCCATTTTAATTCATGATTTTTGCCATCCTCAAAAAAATATGGAGTTGCAATATTATTTGTGTTAGGAATTTGATTTGTAGAAGTTAATGTTCTGTTCATTCCTAATGGAGTTATAAAATTGTCTTTTATATATGCTTGCCACGATTTACCTGATATCTTTTTTATCAATTCACCAGCTGTTAAATAGGCAATATTTGAATATCCAAAGGTTGTTCTAAATTCATATTGTGGTTTTAAGTATTGCTGGGAAGTTATTATTTGCTCAGGGGTTTTAGTTGTTCCATACCAAAGTAAATCTCCACTAAATGTAACCAAACCACTTCGGTGACATAGCAAATCAGCTATTGTGAAATTATTTGTAACATAATCGTTATACATTTTAAAGTAGGGTAAATGATGAATAACTTTATCATCCCATTTTATTTTTCCTTCTTCAACTAATTTTGCAACAGCAGTTGCGGTAACTGCTTTGGAGTTTGAGGCAACTGCAAATAATGTGTTTCCATCTACTTTTTTGTTTTTTTGAATATTTGAATAGCCATATCCTTTGCTGAAAACTAAAGAATCAGCATTTACAATTGCTATTGCCATTCCTGGGATTTTCCACTCAGTTAAAGATTTTTGAAAGTATGAATCTAGATGGCTAATTTGTTCTGTTGTTTGTGCAAAAATTGAAGTAAAAACAAACGAAAAAAGAACTGATAATTTTATAAATTTCATAATTTATCTTATTTGATAAACGAATTTAATAATATTATAATAGTTATTCCTCAAAATAACATGTATATATTTGCATTATGGAAAAAATATTAAGAGAATTGCCAGAAAAGGCGAAAGAGGTTCATGTTGAAAGTAAAAAATATTTTGCCAGACTTAAAAAGAGAACACCTAAGAATTTAGATGTAGTGGTGCATAAACTGCATGATGATGAGTTTAAAAAAATAGATTGTTTAGATTGTGGTAATTGTTGTAAAACAACAAGTCCAATATTTACAGATAAAGATATTGAGCGAATCTCCAAGCATTTAAAAATGAAGGTTGTTAATTTTATTAAACAATACCTTGACAGAGACGGAGATGATTTTTATGTGTTAAAGACTGCACCTTGCTCTTTCTTAGATATAAACGACAACACTTGTTTTATTTATGATGTTCGCCCAAAAGCTTGTAAAGAATATCCACATACAAACAGACGAAAGTTTATTCAAATTACCGATTTAACACTTAATAATGTAGAAATTTGTCCTGCCGCTTTTAATATTGTTGAAGCTTTAAAAGCTAAATTACCAATGAGTAAAGGTTAATCATATTAATTTCTATTTTTTTTATATTTTTGAAAAAAAAGATATGAAAAAAGTAATGATTACAATGTCAGTATGCCTACTGATGTTTTCTGCACAGGTAAACGCTAATTCCAACTGGTTAACATCTTATGATGATGCTTTAAAAATTTCAAAAGCGTTAAATAAACCAATACTCATTGATTTTTGGGCAGATTGGTGTGCTCCATGTAAAAAAATGGATTTTGATGTATGGAGTAAAGAAGAAGTTAAAGAGCTAATGAATAATTTTGTTTCTGTTAAAATTGATATAGATTCAAATAAATCATTGGCCATGAAATATGGAGTTAGAGGAATACCTAATGTATTGATTTTAGATAGTTATGGAAATGAACTTCATTCATCTGTAGGATACAAGGATAAAAAACAAGTTTCAAAATTATTGAATTCTTTTACTGTAAATCTAACAGGAGTCAATAGAGCAATGGATATTTTGAATAAGGATGATAATAATACTTTTTCAAATCTTAGAGTTGCTTTAAAATTTCAAAATGCAAGTATGAATCTTGGTAAAGATGGGCAAAGAGCATTTTTAAATAGAAGTGAATTTTATTTAAAAACAGCCTTAAAATATTCTGATAAGGACAATAAGGTGCTAGAAGAAAAAATTGGGCTTTTAAGATTATTAAATAAGGCTTATGGTAAAAGATATAAGAAAGTATTAAAATCTTTGGATAAAGAGTATAAAACTATTGATGAATCAAATAAGTCATTGTATTATTTTACAAAGCTTTATTGTTATAATTATTTAGAACTAAGTAATGAAACTAATGAGTTTTACTCGAAATTGAAAAGTGAAAAGAATAATGTAAACTACTTAACTATTGCAAATAAAATTTTAGAAAAAAGTTAGTTATACAATAAATATTTCTTACGAATAAATTTAAATTCATCAATTTTTGCTTGCCAGGATTGATGAATTTTTTTTGCAGATAACCCGGCTTTTAGTTGTTCTTCTAAAGTTGTATTTCCTGCATGAATTGTAAATGTTTTTCCAAAGAAAGTTTCATTTTTTGGAGTTTTAGTGTATGCATCTACCAACCATTCAATATTTACAGCATTTAATTTAGGAGTGTTTTTTAAATCAACACCATAGCATATGCTATCTTGATGCTTTGGGTATTTTGAGCCGAAATTTGGTTTTGGAGAATAGGAAAATTCATTCTTAGGAAAAAATGGAGCTCCATATTGTTGAAACTGGTTTTCAGTTCCTCTACCTGCATTGATTGTTGTACCTTCAAAAAAACCTAAACTTGGATACAAATTAATGGACTTGTCATTAGGTAAATTTGGAGAAGGCCTAAGAGGTAAGCTATATTCACTTTTATGGCTATAGTTTTTAAGTGGGATAACTGTTAAATCACATGAAACTTTATTTTTTAACCATGCTTCTCCGTTAATCATTTGAGCATATTCTCCTATAGTCATTCCATAAACCAATGGTACAGGATGCATTCCAACAAAACTTTTATGTTCAATTTCCAATGTAGGACCATCAATATAGTGGCCATTCGGATTTGGACGATCAAGTACTATAAGTGGAATATTATTCTCTGCACAAGCCTCCATAATATAATGCAAGGTTGAAATATATGTGTAAAAACGAACTCCTACATCTTGAATGTCAAAAATGACCACATCTATATTTTTTAACTGCTCACTGGAAGGTTTTTTGTTTTTTCCATACAATGAAACAATTGGTAGTCCTGTTTTTGTATCTTTTCCATCTTCAACCTTTTCACCGGCATCTACATTTCCTCTAAACCCATGTTCAGGCGAAAAAACTTTTGAAACCTTTATGTTTAAACTTAATAAACTGTCAACTAAATGCCTATATAAATTGTTTTTTTTAAAAATTACAGATGTTTGATTGGCAACAACTGCTATATTTTTTTTTGTTAAAAGATGCAAATATTCATTGGTTTGATCTGCTCCAGTAGTTATTTTTAAATTAGGATTATTTGAGATTCTTACAGAATTCGTATGTTTTGATTTATTGGACTTAGATTGACTACAGGAAATGAAACTAAAAAATAATAAAAAAACTAATAAGAAATATGTACTTTTGGAGGGATAAGAAATCATTAAAAAATTGAATTACGAATATTTTATTGCAAAACGCATTATTGCTGCAAAGCAGTATAAAAGTAGTATATCTTCACCAATAATAAAAATCGCTATAATAGCGATAACCATTGGTATTGTTATAATGATGATAGCCATTTCAACAGGAGTGGGCTTGCAACAAAAGATTAAAGGTAAACTAGCTGGTTTTAATGGTCATATTCAAATCACTAACTTCGATAATAATAATTCAGAAATTACATTACAACCTGTTTCTAAAAATCAAGATTTTTATCCAGATTTTAACGCAGTAACAGATGTTAGAAACATTCAGGTATTTGCTACAAAACCTGGAATTATTAGAACAGAAAATGATTTTGAAGGGATTATTTTTAAGGGTGTGGGAGAGGATTATGACTGGACTTTTTTTAAAGAATATTTAGTTGAAGGTAAATTACCAAATTATTCAAATGAAGTATCCTTTGAGGTGCTTATTTCAAGTGAAATATCAAATAGACTCTCCATAAACTTAGGCGACGAGTTTAATATTTTTTTCGTGAAAGATAACCCAGGAAAATTACCTTGGGTGAGAGAAGTTAAAGCTGTTGGTATTTATAATTCAGGATTTCGGGATTTTGATGAAAATTTTGTGATTGCAGATATTAAGCATATCCGAAAAATGAATAGATGGGAAGATGATGAAGTAGGTGGTTTTGAGGTTTTTATAAATGATTTTGATGAAATTGATACTAAAAGCAGAGAGGTTTATGAGGAAACTGCTTCCACATTAAATAGTCAAAGTATTCTTGAGAAATATCCTGCTATTTTTGAATGGATAGGATTATTTGACAATAATATCTATTTAATTATTGTAATTATGATTTTAGTAGCCGGTATAAATATGATAACAGCGTTACTTGTTCTTATTTTAGAGAGAACTCAAATGGTTGGTATTTTAAAGGCATTGGGAAGTAATAATGTGAGTATAAGAAAGGTGTTTTTATATAATGCTGGATATTTAATATTAAGAGGATTATTTTGGGGTAATTTAATTGGAATAACCATTTTAATCATTCAAAAATATTTTGGAGTAATCACTTTAGATCCTGAGACATATTACGTTAATCAGGTTCCAATTTACCTTGATTTTGGATATATTATTTTATTAAATATTGGAACTTTACTACTTTGTTTACTTATGCTTATTGTTCCATCTATTGTTGTTTCAAAAATAAGTCCGGCAAAATCGATTAAGTTCGAGTAATTTGAATTTTTTATTTCGTCTAAAATAATGTGTATCTTCTGCACATCTTTTATAAAACATTGTACATTTGCACCACAAAATTTAAAAAATGGATTACGCTAAAAATATATTGGGTACTATTGGAAATACCCCACTTGTAAAATTAAACTCGGTTACAAAAGAAATTGATGCTTTGGTTTTGGCTAAAGTTGAAACTTTTAACCCAGGGAATTCAGCCAAGGATAGAATGGCAGTTAAAATGATTGAGGATGCTGAAGCTCAGGGATTATTAAAACCGGGAGGAACAATAATTGAAGGAACTTCAGGTAATACAGGTATGGGTTTAGCATTAGCTGCAATTATTAAAGGATACAAATTAATTTGTGTTATTAGCGATAAACAATCTAAAGAAAAAATGGATATTTTAAGAGCCGTTGGATCTGAAGTTATTGTTTGTCCTACAAATGTGGAGCCAGAGGATCCACGTTCATATTATTCAGTTTCAAAAAGATTGGCAACTGATACGCCTAATTCATGGTATGTTAATCAATATGATAATCCATCCAATTCAATTGCACATTATGAGCAAACTGGACCTGAAATCTGGGAACAAACTGAAGGTAAGATCACCCATTTTGTTGTAGGTGTTGGAACTGGTGGAACAATTTCAGGAATTGGTAAATATTTAAAAGAAAAAAATCCAAATATTAAAATTTGGGGTATAGATACTTACGGATCAGTTTTTAAAAAATATCATGAAACTGGTATTTTTGATGAAAATGAAATATATCCATATATCACCGAGGGTATTGGAGAAGATATTTTACCTAAAAATGTTGATTTTAGTGTTATTGATGGTTTTACCAAAGTAACTGATAAAGATGCTGCTGTATATACACGTAAAATTGCGAAAGAAGAAGGTATTTTTGTTGGAAATTCTGCTGGATCAGCAGTTAAAGGATTGTTACAATTAAAAGAACACTTCAAGAAAGACGATGTAGTGGTTGTATTATTTCACGATCATGGAAGTAGATATGTTGGAAAAATGTTTAATGATGATTGGATGCGTGAAAGAGGATTTTTAGATGATGAAAAAATGCTTGCTGTTGATTTAATTAAAGATAGAATTGATATTCCTTTAATTAGTGTAAAAACAGAAGAATTGGTGTCACATGCAATTGATCGCATGCGTGTAAATCATATATCACAAATTCCGGTTACTGATGTAAATGGTTTTGTTGGCTCCTTAGAAGAAAGTGATTTGTTCGGATTGTACTTTGATGATAAGGATATTGCAAATAAACCTATTAAAGAAGTTATGGGTAAACCTTTCCCTATAGTGAAAAGCGATGCTTCAATTGAAAAAATATCTAAATTAATTAATAGAGAGAATAGTGCCGTATTGGTTGATTTAGGAGATTGCAAATACCACATCATTACAAAACATGATGTGATAAGAGCTATTCAATAGTATTCATTTTATTTAAAAGGGCTTTATTTCAACGTTGTATTTTTCTTTTCCTTTGGAGATGTTAAACAGGTTGGAAGAAAGCTCTTTTTTATTTGAATAAGGGTATTTAGTAATTGGTTCAATACAAAGCATATTATTTACTTCTGTCCAAAGCATAAAATTATTAAAACCTTCAGTTTTAATATAAATATTATATCCTTTTTCTTTAAGTAATGTAATTTCATCAGTTTCCAGAATTGGATAAGCTGAGGAGCCTCCATCCATAATATTTTGTATTGTTGCAGTGTGAGAATTTGTTTTACACAATTCAGAACCGTTACCATTCAATTTAAAAGCAGGATGATATCCAAGCATAAATGGCATTCCATTTTCCGATTCAATATCAAATGAAATTGTTAAAGACTCATTTGTAAGTTTATAAGTTTTATTAAACTTAAAATTATAAGGCCAATATACTAATTTCTGTGTTGATTTTTCTGGATGTTTTGAATTCTTAACCTTTGTGTTAGCATTATATTCTTTGATAAAAATAGCTGAAGATTTATTATTTTTTAAAAGTTTATATTTTAACTCTCTTAACAGTCCATGTTGATCTTGTGGTACAATTCCTTTTGGAGTTGAAACCATAAAATTATTAGCTTCCGTAGGTCCAATAATTGGAAACATTTCGGTGTCAGAATTTCGCCAACCGGGTGTTCCTTTTTGATGAATCAACTCTTCACCATCTTTTTTATAACTAACTAATTCACCTTTATCAATAGTTACTATTGAATTTTTATCTTTACTAATTAAAATCATAATACTACTTTTTTTGAAAACAAAACCCTAACGTATGAAGTTAGGGTTTTTTACTATAAATATTTTATATAGTTGGTTATTTGTTGTTAGTTACAATGTACTCTAACATTTTTTTTACCAAATGTACTCTATCTCTACCTCTAACATTATGTTCGTGCATTGGGTAAGTGAAAAAATCTACCTGAACTTGGTTTTTTACTGCTTCTTGTAATAAAGACATGCTGTGTTGTGGCACTACCGTTGGATCTACACTTCCATGAATTAATAATAGCTTTCCATCTAAGTTTTTAATGTAATTATGAACCTTTGCTGTTTTGTAACCTTCTGGATTTTCTTGAGGTGTATCCATATAGCGTTCTCCATACATTACTTCGTAATATTTCCAATCTGTTACAGGTCCACCCGCAACAGCTGTTGTAAATACTCCAGGATTACGCAGCATTAAACTAGTAGTCATAAAACCACCAAAACTCCATCCATTAACAGCAATTCTGCTACTATCTACATAATCTAAAGTTTTTAAGTAATCAACACCAGTTAATTGATCTTCCATTTCAACATTTCCAAGATTTCTGTGAATTGCACTTTCAAAAGCAAACCCTCTGTTTGCTGAACCTCTATTATCTAAAGTAAAAACAATATAATTTTCAAGAGTTGCAAAGGCCGGCATCCATAAACTAGATCCTCCTAACCATGAATTTGTAACTAATTGTGCATGTGGACCTCCATAAACATAAACTAAAACAGGATATTTTTTTGAAGGATCAAAGTCAGCAGGTTTTGTAATTTTAGCATACAAATCTGTACCATCAACACCTTTAAGGGTTAAAAATTCTGTTTGTCCAAGTTTGTAATCTTTTAACGGGTTTTCTGAAGAGAAAATAGTAGTTGTTTTACCTCTTCTTGTATCAGTAATTGCAATATTTCTTGGAATTGTTAAACTGCTATAATTATCAATAATATAATTTCCAGCAGAGCTTAATTGAGTACGGTGTGTCCCATTCGTTTTTGTAAGTTGAGTAAATTTTCCTGATTTTAAATTCACTTTAAAAGTATGTGATTCTCTTCCATCAGCTCCGGTTCCAGTTATAAATACATTTTTTACATTTGTATCAAAACCTAAAACACCAGTAACCACCCAATTGAATTTAGTTAATTGTTTTACTAATTTTCCTGTAGTTGTATATTGAAACAAGTTCATAAAACCATCACGTTCACTAAACCATAAAAAGTTAGTTGTACTATTCGGTAAAAAAACTGCATCAAATTCTGGTTCTGTCCATTTATCGCTAGTTTCTTCAAATATGGTATTTACTTTTTCACCAGTTTCAACATTGTATCTATTATACCAAACATGGTTCTGTCCTCTGTTAATTTCAGCTACCAACACATATTTTTCATCTGGTGTCCAAGTTAAATTTGTTAAATAATGTTCGTCAGAAGTGTCAATATTTAAGTAACTTGTTGTTTTAGTTTTTAAATTGAAAATTCCAATTTTAGCTTTCTCACTTCCTTGTCCAGCCATCGGATATTTAATATTATTTAAAGTGGCAGGGTAGGTGTTTACATCAACTAAAGGGTAATCAGTTACATTGCTTTCATCTTTTTGGTAAAATGCTAAAAAGTTTCCTTCAGGACTCCAAAATGTTCCTTTGTAAATACCAAACTCACTTCTATGAATTGCTTGCCCCGAAACAATATTTATATCTTCAATATTTGTTACTTCAATTTTTGGTTCCTTTGTTGAAGCAATATATAAATTATTATCTAACGTATATGCTACTGCTTTTGCTTTTGAGTTAAACTCATTGTTTTGAGCTTTTTCGTCAAAGGCAGTAGTAGCACTTTTAGAATTGTTGATGTAGTTGTAAGTTTCAATTGAGTATCCAGTTCTAAAAGTTAATTCAGAATTTGAAATTTCCATTAATCTTGGAAAACGTTTTAATGTTGGATAAACTTTTTGAAGATCATTTAAAGTTATTGTTTTTATAACCTTCTTAGTTTTGGCATTTGTAAATATTAATTCTTTGTTTTTTTGAAAAACGTAATTATCAGAATTAGTTACCCAATGTAAATTTTGTAACGAAGAAGGGTATAACCCTTTGTAATAGCCTAAAACAGCATCATCAATTGAGAGCTCTTTTTGTTGTGAAAAACCTAATAAAAAGGTGCATAAAAATAGAAAAGAAAATATTTTTTTCATTGATTGTTTTTTTGGTTTGAATAACAAAGTTAAATATTTAAAATAGTAATTAAATGATGATTATCATAATTAAATATTAAAATTGAAGGCGTGCCATTATTGGATAATGGTCAGAGTAAAGTACATCGTAAGTTTTGAAATTATTCACTTGAATTTTGTCATCAGTTAAGATAAAATCTATTCGTGTAGGGAAAGGATAATCGAATGTTTTACCAAAACCTTTACCAGCTGTTTCAAAAGCATCATTTTTACCATCTTTCAACTTGTTATAAACCCAAGAAAAGGCAGTATTATTGAAATCTCCACAAATAATAGATTTATGGTTAATCTCAGATTGATGTTGAATTATTAAACTTGCCTGATTCGCTTGTTTTTTAAAAGCATTCTCAACTCTTGTTTTTAGTATTTCTGAATTTTTCTGATTGAAATAATCTTCCTTTGGGTTGATACTGAGCGATTCTAAATGTACATTATAAATACGAACAGTGTCTTTATCTTTTAGTATGTCAATAAAAACGGCATTATTACTACTATTTGAAAAGTTTAATGAACCGGATTTAATAATTCGAAAATTAGAAAAAATAGCATGCCCAAAATGACTGTTTTTATTGCTGGTTTTAACGTATTTATAAGGATATTTAAAATCTAATTTGGCGCCTGGATCAAACTCTTGGATACATAGAATATCTGGTTTTTTATCGTTTATAAAACCATAAATTTCTTTGTCTATATTGTCTTGTTGAATCCATTTATAAAGATTAAACATACGTACATTATAACTCATTAATTTTACATCAGAACTAAGCAATACTTTTTTTTCTTCAAACCCATACATTTTAGTAATGTATTGGAACCCTATCAAAAGAATAACGGTTGATATTAGAAATTGACGTTTGAGTTTTAACAACCAGTAAATAATGAAAATAATATTTACAATAATTAATGCTGGTAGCGCCAAGCTAAAAAACGACATAAAGGATAAACTATTTGGCGATATATAATAGCTCAAAAAGGATATAAATAAAATAGCAGCTAAAATAGAATTTATGATAGCAATGAATTTATCTAAGAGTGATAAGTTTTTCATTAATTTTATTTTTTTCCAGCTCTAAAAAGAAAATTCTTTTCTTCTTGAGATAAACTTTCATAACCCGATTTGCTAATTTTATCTAATATATCATCAATTTGGCGTTGCTTAGATTTCGAAACTTGATTTGATGAAGCCTTTTTTTTCGATTTATAAACCGTCTTTAAAGAACTTTTCTTTTTAGGAGGAGAAAAAAAGTTAGCGAAGTAATTAATAATACTTTCAAACCATTTTCCAATTTCATTTCCTTTGATTAGCTGATTTGCGTATATATATCCAAAAACTGCTCCACTTAAATGAGCAATAGCAGATCCTTTATCAGGATTTGTAAGTTGAAGGATGCTTAGAACAATCCAAATTGCCGCTAAAACCCATAACTCAATGCTTCCAATAAATCTTAAACGAATGGCATAACGAGGTATTTTGGTAGCAATGGCTATAAAAATTGCTGTTACAGCAGCTGAGGCTCCTGCTAGTGGAAATGCATGGCTTTTATCAACAATGTAGTAGTAGGTTAGAAACATTGCAGCACCAAAAAGAGCACCTAAAAAGTATAAATTTATGAACTGTTTTTTTGTGTGAAAATCTAAAAACAAGTTTCCTAAATAGTATAAAACTAGTAAGTTTGATAAAATATGAAATAAATTTTGATGTAAAAAAGCGTAGGTAATTATGGTCCATGGTTTAGATATAAAATTATCCAAACTGCTAGGCAAAGCAAACCAGTTAATTATAAAATTACTGAATAGCACAGTTATTAAAAATAAAAATACATTGATGTATATTATTTTCTCAACACTGTTTGCTCCTCTGTAAGCTTGTTTTATTTCGTTTATTATATTCAATTTTAATTCCAGCGTTTAAATTGGTTTTGTTTCCAGTACCAAGCAATTATAAATCCTATTAAAGCACCGCCAACATGGGCAAAATGAGCTACATTTCCAACTGAATACTTTGTTATTCCGAAGAATAAATCCCCAAGTATAATTACAGGAATAAAGTATTTTGCTGAAATTGGAACTGGTAAAAATATAAGTGCCAATTTAGCATTTGGAAATGCCATTCCAAAAGCAACCAAAATACCATATACTGCACCTGATGCTCCAACTGCAGGTGTGTGGTAAGTTGCATAAAACTCGGATAAATCCCTTTCAGATAATCGCTCTAATATTTGTGTATTATAACTTCCTGTATCCAATATGTTTTGAATATCAGTGCTTGATAAACCTATATTTATTAATTGGTCATATACTCCATTAAACTGGTAATAATTAACCAATGTATAAATTGCACCTGCACCTAACCCCGCTGAAAGATAAAAAAATAAAAACTTATTTCTACCCCACATTTGTTCTAACGGTGTTCCAAAAGCCCATAAACCGTACATGTTAAACAATATATGCATAAATGTTTGCTGGCTATGCATAAACATATGTGTAAAATACTGCCAAAATCCAAAAGCTGGATTTTCAGGGAAATGCAAGGCAAACAAGCTTTGTAAATCAAACCCTTGAAATAGTTTTGGTCCTATAAATAGGATAACGTTTATTATTATTAAATGCTTTACAGCTTCGGTAAGTCTTCCCATAATTTAAATAGTTAACAATGGTTAGTTGTTAAATTTTTTATCAATTTCATCAATGTTTACAGTTACAAATGTAGTTTTTCCAAATGGAGATAAGTCAGGTTGCTTACAAATAAAAAGCTTGTTCACAATTTCTTCCTGTTCTTTTGAATCTAATTTTGTACCTGTCTTTATAGCTAAACTTTTAGCTAAACTCTTTGCCATAACGTCTAGTTGACTAAAACTAGTATCTGGTATGTCATTTTTTATATCTTCAAGTAGTTGCTCAATTATTATGGTAATTTGACTTTCAGTTATTGTAACTGGAATTCCTTTAATTACACATGAATCTTCCAGAATTTTGTCGAATAAAAAGCCAACACTTTCCAAATCACATTTAATTTCTCTAATTAATTCTATATCACTTTTATTAAAAGAAAGTTCTAAAGGAAATAATAATTGTTGACTCATGGCCACTTTTACGGTAATATTTTCTAAAAATTCTTCGTATAAGATGCGTTGATGTGCTAAATGTTGATTGATATATACAATTCCTGATTTAATACTACTAACTATATATTTTTTATGAACTTGATATGTAGTACTGTTGGTTTGTTCTTCGCTAAATAAAGAAGTATTAACAGGTGTGGATTCTACTTCAATTGATTGCGTATCCATTGCGGTATATAAACTTTCCCATTGTTGGGGTTTTTCAGGTTTATAATATGTTTGAACCAGTTTTTTTTGCTCGTTTTGAAACGGATTAAAATTTGGATCTACAGTAACTTTTGGAGTTTTATAGTTTCTATCTTTAAAGTTATAAGGAGTATCAAAAGAGGCTTCTCTATTAAAATCCAAGACTGGAGCTACATTATATTGCCCTAAACTATGTTTTATAGTTGAACGTAATATAGCATACAGGGTTTTTTCATCGTCAAACTTTATTTCTGTTTTTGTAGGATGAATATTTATATCAATACTTTTAGAAGGAACCGTTAAATATAAAAAGTAAGAAGGAAAATAACCTCCAGATAATAAACTTTCAAAAGCACTTGAAACGGCATGGTTTAAATAGGCATTTTTAATAAATCTATCATTTACAAAAAAGAATTGTTCACCTCTTTTTTTCTTAGCAAATTCTGGTTTCGCAACAAAACCATTAATTTCTAAAATATCAGTAACCTCATTTATAGGTACTAATTTTTCATTGGTTTTTTTTCCAAAAATAGCAACAATACGTTGTCTTAAATTGCCTGGAACTACATTGTATATTTCATTTTCGTTATGGTAAAATGAAAATGAAATTTTTGGATGTGCTAAAGAAACTCTTTGAAATTCATTAATTATATGACGAGTTTCAATTGTGTTAGATTTTAGAAAATTACGACGAGCAGGAATATTGTAAAATAAATTTTTTACAGCAATTGAAGTTCCTTTGCTGGTTGAAGTATTTTCTTGAAAAACTAAATTGCTTCCTTCAATTTTAATATGAGTACCTAATTCTTGATTTTCTTGCTTAGATTTTAAATCAACATGCGCAATTGCAGCAATAGAAGCAAGAGCTTCTCCTCTAAATCCTTTTGTATTTAAGTTAAATAAATCTTCAGCCTTTGTTATTTTAGAAGTAGCATGGCGCTCAAAACTTAAACGAGCGTCAGTTTGGCTCATACCTTTACCGTTATCAATAACTTGAATTAACGATTTTCCAGCATCTTTTATAATTAATTTTATATTGGTTGCTCCTGCATCAATGGCATTCTCCATTAATTCTTTTACTACTGAAGCTGGTCGTTGCACAACTTCACCTGCTGCAATTTGATTAGCAACATGGTCTGGTAAGAGCTGAATAATATCTGGCATTTAAAATAGATTCTTAAAAATTGATAAATCGAAATCAATAATATATAAGAAAATGAAAACTAAAATAGCAGCAATTATTAAAATGGTTTTATAACTGCTTTTATCTTCAGTGTTTTTAAACTCGTCGTATGCAGCTTTAAACTTCCCTTTAATTCCTTGGTTTTTACCTACGGTAGTTCTAAATTGATCAAATTTATGATCAATTTTATATGGGTTTCCCTCTCCCTGGTAATACCTTGGCTTATAATCAAATTTTTTATTTTCACGTTTTCTTAAAAATCCCATAATTATCAAAGGTAATTAAAATAGTAGAGTTTTTAAAGTGTATTAAGATGCTAATTTATCAACAATTTTCATTCCAAAACACACTTTTACTTATAATATTAATGTTAAAATATAAGCTTGCTATTAAAAAAATAACTAGCACATTTCATAATTTGAAATGTGCTAGTTATTTATGATTTGAAGATTTTTATTTTGTCGAATCTACACTAAGCTGAGCCATTTTAATGGCTGCTATGGCACATTCAATACCTTTATTTCCGTGGATTCCTCCAGAGCGTTCTATAGATTGTTGTTTAGTATTATCTGTAAGTACACAAAAAATTACAGGAACATCGTAATTTAAATTGATATCTTTAATACCTTGTGTTACTCCTTCACAAACAAAATCAAAGTGTTTTGTTTCTCCTTGAATAACATTTCCAATAGCAATTATTGCATCAAGTTTTTGTGTTTCGACCATTTTTTTACAACCAAAAATAAGTTCAAAGCTTCCAGGAACATCCCATCTAAGAATATTTTCTTTTTTTGCTCCGTTTTCAATCAATGCTTGTTCAGCACCAATATATAGGTTGTTTGTTATTTCAGGATTCCATTCAGAAACAACAATCCCAAATCGAAAATTCTTCGCATTTGGGATTGTTGCTTTATCGTAATATGATAAATTAGTTGTTGCCATTACAGCTTATTTTTTTGAGGCGAAAGTTGCTTTATTGATATAAATATCGATATTTTTAGCTTCTTCCGAATTTGGATAATCATTTTTAATTTTCTCAAAAATTTCTAAAGCTTTTGAAAACTTTTCTAAATCCATTGCTGTATTACCAGCTTTGAACAAAAATAGTGGGCTAGAGAAATTATTGTCTTTTAAATTAGCAGCTTTTAAATAATAATCTAAAGCATCCTTAGGTTGGTCTATATCTGCAAAAGCATCACCAATAGCTCCTTTAGCAGTTGGACCTAATAATTCATCTTCAGAAGAAAATTTTTCTAAATGAGAAATAGCTTCAGTATAATTTTTTAATTTTAAATATGAAATTCCGGCGTAGTAATTTGCCAAGTTTCCAGCTTTAGTTCCACTAAAGTTATTTGCAATGTCTACAAATCCATATTTACCGTCAGCACCATTTAAACTTAAAGTTAATAATGAATCAACAGCAACAGTGTTGTTATTTGCTTGCTCAAAATATGCTTTTGGGAAGGCTAATTCGTCAGCGGCTTCTTTTTCCTTAGGAGCCACAATGTATTTTTGATAAGGTAAATAACCTAAAATTGAAGCTACAATTATAGCTAAAACAATAAAGATTGTTTTTTGGTTTTTAATCACGAATGTTTCAGATCTTGAAGCTGTTTCATCTAGTGTATTAAATACATCTGCAGTTGTTGAATGTGCTTCAGTTTTAGTCTGACTTTTTTTAACTTTACTTCCTGTCTTTTTATATGTTGCCATTTATTGTAAAAATTTGTAGGGGCAAAAATAGCCTTTTTAATTGGAAAGTAAAAATGCATTTATGTCAAAATTCCCATTTATTTTCAATAATTT